>OCHN01001556.1_pt1 | contig 17950 bp, 14 predicted proteins | sample 1538911 | NCBI WGS metagenome assembly OCHN01 (sample SAMN04571736, study PRJEB22368) | human gut metagenome | biome: human gut; material: stool | host: Homo sapiens | place: Luxembourg | collected 2013-01-11 | reverse complement strand
AAGAGGTGAGTTCTGCAAAGTACCTGGAAAGTGTCATAGTAATCCTCCTTGTAGGGTATGTTCGGAACGAATTTTCTGAAAAATATAGTTTTTCCCCAACATCTGCCATAAGCGTATTAGCATATGAAGAACCATGAACGCCAATATTATTCTCAAATCCGTAATTATATACATTCAGTATTCTGCCATATCTATATGCCTGTGGTGTCTGAACAATTCTAAGCTTTTCTCTTGGTATATATTTATCAGTTGTCACGTCATCATCCGTCTCGAATATCTGCTCATATACTGGGAATGCTGATACCCCATTGCCTTTTTCCACACATGTATCTATACATGATGATATGATATCTGCATCTACCATAGGACGTATTCCATCGTGTATAACAACTACATCATCCTTATTAAGCTTTCCTTTAAGGTTTTCAAGACCGATTTTAATTGATTCCTGACTGCTTGTTCCACCAGATATTATATATCTAAGTTTAGTAATGCCATACTGTTCAGCATATGCACGTAATATATCATGCCATCCATCAAGGCAGACAACCTCAATAGCATCTATATTTTTATGTTTTTGAAACTGTTCCAGTGTATATATAATTATAGGTTTATCATTAACATTTATAAATTGTTTTGGTATTCTGTTACCTGTTCGTGAACCCACACCACCAGCAATTATTATCGCTACATTCATAATCTACCTCATCATTCTTGTTTTCACTATATCTATAGTATAATCCAGTATCTCGTTACACCCAAAACATTCCTGCCATCCAAGCTTTTTCAATTTATTATTATCCAGCAATGCTTTAGTAGCAGTTGAAAACCCTGCTTTTTCTTTTTCATCCGGCAAGTCAAATACAACTTTTTTGCCAGCATGTGAAGCTATCATATCTGCTAGCTCACGCATATACCATTCTCCTGAATCTGTTGATATATTGTATGCATTGCCATTCTCGCCACTTAACATTATGAATAATACCGCGTATGCAGCCTGAAAAACATCTATGTATGAATATAATTGTTTTCCTTCACTCTTTAATACTATATCTTCATTATTAGCTGCATTTTTTATAAACTGTGCTATAGCCTTACTATCTCTCAATGACATTGTTGGTCCATATACTCTGCATAATCTTGGTATGACAAAATCCAGATTATACTTTTTGCCATATGCCTGACATAATGCCTCTCCTGTTCTTTTGCTTTCAGGATAACCCGCCCTTAATGTATTACAGTTAATATAGCCATTATATGTCTCATCAAACCTCTCTATATCGCCTTTATTCTCTCCGTATATTTCAACAGATGATAAAAATACGAATCTCCTGCATCCATGCGATACAGCATATTCCAGTAAGTTATTAGTTCCTATGACATTAGCTGTGATTGTACCTATAGGGTCACCGCTATAATCAACTGGATGTGTATTGCTCGCCGCATGTATTATATAATCAACTGCTCCGGCTTCTGTCATTGCATTATTAATGTCATGTTGGATGAATTGAAAACCATCATCATCTTTGTATTCACTAAACATCTCTTCAGCATGGCTCTTATCTCTTCCAATACCAGTTACATTATACTGTGTACCATATGTTCTGTTTGAATATAATAATATATCCGTTAAAACAGCACCTATCATTCCACTTACACCAGATATTAAAATATTACATTTTCCCCTTGGCATTCTGCTTTCTAAATTAGATGAAACTTTTTTAATATAATCCCAATATAAATTATCTTTTATCATAATTAATGTCCTGCTTTTATTTATTTTTTCTTGCAGTCAAAACCGCTTTTCTTAACTCTGGTTCGATTACTTCACCATATGGGAAAAACATATATCCATTAGCAAATGTTATATTAAATCCTTTCTGTTCAAAAAAGTCATGTTTTATATCTTCGTCTCATGACTTATGATATGTACATACAACACATGTCATATCTATATCAGAATCAATAAGTTTTTCCATACCCTTTATGACATCTGTTTCTTTACCTTCAATATCCATATTCACAATAATTTTATCTATATTTTTATTATTAAGGACAAACGTGTCTATTGATACAGTATTTTCTGAATCTGACTCATCTGACCATTTTTCTATAATTGTAACTTTATCCTTATATGGCTCAAATGTGCATTTAAGTGCTTCAACCCATTCCTTATCACATTCCACCAAATATTTTATGGTACCTGGCACAAATGGTAATTTCATTCTCTTTTATACTTAATAATCTAAAATATTTTTGAAATTTTCTGCTTAAATGATTCAATGGAAAAATTATTATCAAATGTCTTTCTTGCATTTTCACCTATTTCTTCACATTTATCTATATTCTTTATGATCCATGCCATTTTATCTGCTAAATCTTTATAGTTTCCAACTTCAAATACCATGCCATTACAATAATCTTCAATATACTTGGCAACGCCTGTATTAGAACTTGTTATACATACCTTTTTATTCATCATTCCCTCTACTATTGTCAAGGATAATGTCTCTTCAACAGATGCACATACCACTACATCTATTGTATTATATAGCTCTTTCATCTGAGAATACTCATATTCTCCCATATACTTTATATTGTCAAAGCCTTTAATATTATTCATTATTTCGTTATAATATTTTTTTTCACTTATCCTGCCAATTATATAGAATTCTAAATCTATATTATTAAAATCCGGAAGCATTTTTATTGCATCTGTAAATATTTTTTGATTTTTCAATTTGTATATATTACCAATTATTGCAAAAATAATTTTAGTTTTGTTAAACCTTTTAAATGGTTTTATCGCACTATCTTGTGCTGCACATGTCAAAATTTTCGCATTATTAATTCCCAGATATTCCTTTAAGCTCTTATTTGCAATATTGCTGACTGCATATATTTTCAATTTGTCTAACTGATCCTTACTTAAATATTTATCATATTGTGCTTTTATATTCATATATACCGTACTGGGATCGTGTACCCATAATATAACTTTATTTGTTTTTGACATTTCAATAGCAATTTTAATTAGTATAATAGAATTTACCAATACATATTTATATTTATCTGATTCTATGAAATCATATGTACCATATGGAATACTATTCTTTTCTATAATTTTTATATAAGGATTTTTTATTTCTTTTATTAGCTTTTCATTACAATTATAACTTACAATATGAACCTCATAACCAATTTCTGTTAATACATTAGATAGATTTAAGGCAGCCCTTGTTCCTCCATCATAAATAATAGGTGGCGTATATATAAGCACCTTTTCATTATAATTTTTAGTGTTATTCAACAATATTTTGTAGCTATTATCTACATATTCAATTAACTGCCCTATATACCATATCTTATTTTTTTCTACATTTAATTCCAGCAGCTGTTTTTTCATATTATAAACATCTATGCTCATCAATATTATATAATCATATATTATTTTTTTTAAGTATTCTGGCAAATATATATATACATTATCTATCTTCATTCCACATTTATTAATATTATTATCCAAATATGCTACAATATTAATTTCTTTATTTTCTAAATACTTTTTATATCTCTGTAAATAATTACCTGTTCCAAATACTACTACATCTATCATTTATTGAAACTCCATCAAACTCATTGTATTATTTAAACATACTATATATTTTCAATGTTTCTTCTGCTGCTTTATTATAAGAAAATTTTGATGCTTGAATTAACGCTTTCTTTTCTAGCTCTCGTCTGTAATTATCATTCAAAACAACTTTTTCTATTGCATTTTCAATGGATTCAATATCATATGGATTACAGTATTCAACAGCATCTCCACCAACCTCTGGTATTGAGGTTTGATCAGAGCAAATAACAGTTTTTCCATATGACAAAGATTGGAAGACCAAATCCTTCATAAAAAGAGACAAATCCAGTAGCTATAGAATTCTTATATAAATAAACCAGTTCATCATCTGTGACATATCCTGTAAAAATAATATCTCTACGTTCTCCACAAAAATTCATAATTTCTTTTATAACATCATTACTTTTATTATTGTTTCCCACAATTATTAAATTAATATCAGTATTTGCATTCAATTCTTTAAACAAACAAAATGCTTTTACAAGCCCTAACATATTTTTATATGCTCGTAATGTTGAAACAGTCATTATATATGGTTTTTCTACTATTTTTCTAATTCTGACACCTATTTCACCGCTATCTTTAACATCCAACTTAAACAACCCCGGATATACAACCTTAATAATATCAGGACTGACATTATATGAATTTATAATATCTGATTTAGTATATTCTGAATCCGCAATTATCGTATCCATCCAATGAACAGATTTTGACCAATTCTCACCAAAATACATTTTCATTCTTGGCATCAAATCATGTATAGTCAAAATTCTTGCACATGAAAACTTTGAATTAAAATAATATGAATAAAAATAAGAATGAATAATATTGTAATTGTTATTTATCATAAAAGCATTCAAATTAATAATATTCCATGAATCTAACATTACAATATTTTCTGGCAAATCTATCCCTAACCATTTACCATTACCTACATAAGAATAATTATTATTTTTATCAATATTTATTAATTCATCAAGTATTCCGTATGTCAATCTATTAATTCCATCTACGCGTTTTTCTCTTCTAAAAGGTAATATTCCTATATTCATAAAATTTCTGACACCTCATCTATATAATTATTCATTTTATTATATAAATACATTCCATCCATATAAATTTTTATATCTTTGTATTTATATATAGTGCCATCCATATCTGTACCATAAACGCTCAAATCACGGTTATCGTTATATAAACGTTTTGCAATCTCTAGCACATTTTCATTTCCAATTTCATTATAATTCTGTCCTCTAAAGAAAAATCCATCCACCTTTTTTGACTGAAGTACATGTTTTATTTTTATATAATCATTTTCAGAATATTTTTCATCTGTAATTATAGTTTTAATACGATGAAATTTTAAATTTATATTATGCAACATTGATTCTTTGGCAAGAATAATTATAGTGGCTTCAGTATTATTCTTTATTACTTGTTCTATAACTGCATTCATATAGTCATCTCTGTGAGTACCAATTAAAACCACACAATCCATATATGGTATTTGAGTAAAACTCTGCTTAACACATAAAGCATTCATACTTTTAATCAAGAAATCATATAAATTATTTTCATTATCAACATTCATTTTTATCTATCTTCCTATATGTTTTTATTTTATCCAGCACTCTTTCTGTTGCATTACCATCTTCCAATAATCCCATATTTTCAAATGTATAATTAAGCTTTTCCAAAAAAACATCTGAATTAAATCCTATAATTTTTTCTGTTAACTCTTTATTGTTTGTGGCAATAGGAAATGGTATCTCTTCATATTTCCATAATAATTTTCCTCTATCCTCAACATACTCCTCATAATCATCAACATATAAAAACACAGGAATTTTCATATATGCAGCATCAAAAGCAACGCTTGAATAATCCGTTACTGCAACATCCACAGCCGCTAAATATTCATACAAATCATCTTTATAACTTATATCGATAACATACTCACTTTTAGAAAATTTTGCTTTTTGCATCCTAAGTGCTAATTGTGGATGTAATCTTACAAAGATATACCATTTTCCACCAAATTTCTGATGAAGGCTTTGTCTTAAAAGATTAAAATCTATCGTAAACTCTTCTGCAAATACTTCTCTTTTTTTATTTTGACTTCCCCCTCTAAATGTAGGTGCATATAGAACTATTTTTGAATCTGGCTCTAAACTAAATTCTTCTCTTATTTTTCTGTATTGTATATCTCTTTTATTTATTAAGATATCACATCTAGGAGACCCTGTTTTAACTACAGGTTCTCCCCAAAAAGACCGTTTCCACTTATCAGTACACCAATCAGAATTTGAAAGTAGTACATCTATATTCTTAGCATCGGCAACACTTACAAGTTCTCCTATTTTTGAAAAAAGCTCTCCTCTAAGTCTTCCAACCGGTTTAAACCCAACAGGCCCATGCCATGTCTGAATATAGAACTGTCCTTTTCTCTTTCTTGTACCCCAATTTTTCCTTGCATTATCCACCCATATCTTAGATGTTGAAAGATGATATGCTCTATTCCACAATGTATTTTTCACTTTTTTTATTTCTGGTGGAAACTCTTTATTTATGTCATTAACCAACCAGACCAACTCATACCTTGCATCACCTTTTCTCTGATTTGCTATAAGTTCCTCAGCAATATATTTGGGGTTGCAACAATATCCAGCTCCTTCAAATGCACTAAATGTTATTTTATTTTTGTGTATGGGCAATATACCAAACATATAATACAAAAGCTTTGATGCTTTTGCTTTGATTCTTCTCTTTCTTATATATTTATCTTCACTTGTCATCTTTTTCATCGTAATAACCTTCTTGATTATATTTACTTATATAACTGACCTTAATTTTCTAATATTATCTGAAAAATCATCAACATCCCCTTTGAATAGGGCTGTCGTACCTGCAACATATATTGATGCGCCATATTTTTTTAATTCCTGTGCTTTTATTGAAGATATATTTCCATCAACTTCAACAGTCATATCTTCATGTTTATTTTCTTTTAAAAATTCATGCAATTTTTTAGCTTTATTCATCGTACTGCTTACCATTTTTTGCCCCGCATATCCAGGATTGACCATCAATAGATTAATTCCGTCTATATAATCCAACACTTCTTCAAGAACATATATTGGAGTTGCCGGATTAATTGCAAGAAAACATTTGCAGCCATATTTTTTCACTCTATCTATGACACGTTGTACCTGTGTTGTACTTTCATAATGAATCGATACAATGTCATCACTATGTATTCCTATCCATTCTAATTTATATTCAGGATTATTGATCATAAGATGTAAGTCTAATGGTATAGATGTCAACTCTCGTAAACTTCTTATATAATCAACACCCAAACCAAAATTAGGAACAAAATCCCCATCCATCATATCTATATGTAAATATTCTATTTTTTCTTTTTCAAATATTTCAATTGTCTTTTTTAAATCTACTAGATTTGAACACATCATAGATGCAGATATCTTTCCATTATTCATAATTATTCCTCGTTCCAAAATGTCATAACCTTGCAATATAATTCTTTATGATTTTTCATAACATTAAGTGCTTTTATCATATCTGTCTGATGATATTTATGTGTAATCATATCAGTCGTATTAATCTGGTTATTTTGTAACATATTTCTAACAACTGTCCAATCTGATTCATTTTTACCATCATATGTCGAATTCCATGTTCCCTTAACAGTCAATTGCTTTCTTAATATTTTCCAATATAAGTTTTGTTGCAGATTAATATTTCCATACGGATTACCAACCAGAATAATTTGTGCTCCTGTCTCAGCATATTTTAATGACTGCTCTATAGCTTCTTCTGATCCAACACATTCAAATACTATATCAAACAATTCAGAATGGGATTGGTTTTCTATTATATATTCAACATTTTCAAATCTTGATATTAATGATTTCTTCTTGTTATTCCTTGCTATTATTGCAACTTGAGAATATCCCAGCACATTAAGAATCTGTGATATTGCAATAGCTATAGTACCTGTTCCAATTATTGCAATGCTATTATTCTTGGATATATCCGCTTTTCGTATTGCATGCAAAGCCACCGATAATGGCTCCATAAGTGCTGCTGCTTCATATGGAATATTGTCTCCTAATTCAATTAGATTCCATACAGGTACTTCAACATATTCCGCAAATGCGCCATTTCTTCTTGACCCGATATAATCATAATCCTCACACATTTCATACATCTTCTTTTTACATTGATTACATTTACCGCATGGTATGAGCGGAAATACTGACACTCTTTTTCCCACAATATCAGTGTATTTTTCTCCACTTACTTTCACAACTTCTCCAGCAAATTCGTGTCCCGGAATAGTAGGAAAATGATATGTTCCTCTCTCATAAATGCGTGGTATATCTGAACTGCATATTCCTGCTGCCTTAACTTTAATCAATGCCCAGTCTTTTCTCAATTCTGGTACTGGAACATTCTCATATGATAAGTCTCCAATCTTATTTAACACATATGCTTTCATATATCATTTTCCTTTACAATCATTTCAAATCTTGTCAAATCTGCCCTTGTAGTGATTTTAAAATTTGTATCTTCTCCAGCTATTAATTTTACATCTAATCCCTTTGTATATGCTAATTCACTCGTTCCTTTAATTTTATTTAATTCTTCTTTAGAAGTGTTTTTATTGATGACATAATATTTATATAAATTAAATGCTTCTGGAGCTTGCCCTGCATACAATTTACTTCTGTCCATTAGATTAGTTATCTCTTCTCCATTATCTGAATAATAAATCGTATCATTTAATGGCAATACTGGCATGCACCCATCATATTCTCCAACATTCTTCAGGCATTCTTCAATTAACTTCACTGTAACCATCGGCCTTACTGCATCGTGTATAATCACCTTATCTTCAATAGAATTCGAATTTTCGACACATTTTTTTAATCCATTGTATATAGATTTCTGCCTTGTTTCTCCATTTACAACAATATCACATAATTTACTGATTCCATATTTTATGCACATATCTTGAATATATGTCTTCCACTCATTTGCAGCAACTATAACTATCTTATCAATTTCATTAGACTTTTCAAATTGTTTAAGTGTATAAATAATAATTGGCTTAGCATTTACTTTTATGTACTGCTTCGGTATATCAATATTATTCATTCTAGAGCCAATACCTCCAGATAAAATTATTACATAATTCATACTTTTCTCCAATCATATCCTTTATATTTCTAACTTTATCTCTTTCCCACCAACAAAATCATTATCAAAATAAAATCCTTCCAGAATATCATTAGATACATTACATATACCATTTAGTACATTGTAAAATAGATTATCCTCAAGGCTTTCTCTTCTATCTTGCATTAACTTTTTGTGTTCCTTACTATTAACAGCCAGCACAGCTTTATAGATATTTATATAATTAACAATAAAATCAACTGCGCCACAATTTACTTTCTCTTTGATATCAAAATATTCCTGACTTTTTCCATCCGGTTTACATATCATTTTCCCTTGATTATCAATATAGCTAATCATACCATGTGGAGCCGTAATAAATGTTTCTATATACATGTTCTTTTTTCTTACAATACTTTTTTCTGCAGTATAATCATCACCATACTGAAAACAGCTAGTCATAGATATGTCACTTATATACACATTATCTTTTCCCAAACATGCATAAAAACAATACCCTTTGGTCTTAATACCAGTTAATCGTTGTAAGTAATATTGATTAGTACCATAATATCCTAAATCAACAGTTCCGTAAGTCAATCCTTTCTGCATATCACCATCAGTTTTAAGATATCTAAGATAATTTTCCCGTTCTCTCTTAGCTTTTTTGATTATTTCATCTTTATATGGCTGAATCCACTCTAATATATCCTTACTATCTCCCACTGCATTAATCTGTCTGTTATTATATTCAGATGTTACCTCCGTAACTATTATTCCAAATCTAGATTTCATATATTCAGCAAATGTTCCTACATAAGGGAAAGCTACAACTCTCTTGAAATCATCTTCATTCTCCATAGTTGCCATATATATACATCTTCTTGATATCGGAAGATAACACCAATCCTGTTCATATCCATCATTCAATAATTCTGATACAACCTTATAATCTTTTTCAAGAAAATAACCATCTCTTGCAAAGAATAATAACTTCTCTATTCCATCCTTTCTTGAATTGTAATAAAGCCATATAAGAAATTTTTCAAGTAAAGGACCATATAAACAATATCCATAAATCTCACTATCTTCAAACGATACTTTACCATTCGTACTGCACAATGCAAATGGACTATTAAACAGCTTAGCAACTACTAATACAAGGCATATGCTATCTGATACTGTATTGACATTTGATGCTAATTCTGATATTGATGAATTCATAAACATATCTTTAGCACTCATAATATAATATGAATCTATAGCATATATTACAGGATTTTTAGCATCACCTGTTTTATTGTCACCTATATGTAGACATTTGATATCCTTACTAACCAATTTAGAATATTTTTCCCATAGTGAACCTGATACTTTATCAGCCTTTTTCTCACATGATATCCATATATGTTCATCATCTGGTACTTTCACTCCACATTTATCTAATATGCGCTTAATATCCTGTAATGTATAGTACATGTCACTTATAAGATATACTTCTTTCCCACATGTTAGACAATACTCATACAAATCTGCAATATCTCTTCTTGTGATACACAAGTCTATATCTATATCTTTCTCTAATTGCATAATATCAATTATATTCTTATCTATAAGATTAGTCTGTTGTTTTATATATTGATATATTTCATTTATAGTTGCGTAGGAACCACACATAGATGCAGCCTGTGCTCTTACATTGGATATCTCGCAATCTAATTTTAATTCTACCCTAACTTTTTCTTCTAATAATCTGAACACATCTTCTGGTGAGAATATCTTTCTCATTATCAATGTATCAAATATATCAAATGAAACAACCTCTACTTTATCTATCTTATCTTTTAACTCTTGATATGAACTTTGCCAATACTCATTTTGCTCATAACTTGTATCTTTATCTGATATACAAGCTAATCTTCCATCTGCATAATACACTGGAATGATTACATCTTTTGCTATTCTTTTATATATTATCTCATAGTTAGACGGGTCAGAATTAATAATAATTGCATCTGCATCAGTGGAAACATCTTTAATAGATATCACCTTTATTCCACACAATTCTTTTCCAACATTGCTTTCATCTCTATCCAGAACTCCTACAATATTAAAGTCAGTTATTCCCGGCAAAAGTGTTGCACTACGTCTACCCATTCCGTATATAGCAACTCTCTTATTCTTAATTTCTGAAAATACATGTCTGAAATTTTCAATTTCTATCTCATATTTAGACTTCTGTTCCATAATATTTCTTTCCTTAATATTGTATTTACATAACTTTCTTTTTACAAAAAGCTTTATTATCTACATCTGTTCAGCTGCTTTCACAAAATCGGTATTGTCATTACCACAACCACCGCATATCTTACAAAGTTTAACGAAGCCTTTAGGTATATTTCCTCTACTATGTTCAAGTATAGCCTCTTTAGCTTTATCATCTAAATCAAGCATTCTAAGATCTACATAATCATCCTGAACATTTTTTAATAGCTTAGCTTTATCAGCACTCCATGATACATGGCAATAATAATACTTTCCATCATTCAACCCATGAAATAATGGTCCACATGAAAGCATATGTTCTCTTACTTTGTCAAAGTCATACATTTTATTATTAACTGGGAAACCAAAATCACACCATCTTAATGAACGATTAACCTGATATCTAAGCCCTGCCTCTGATACTTTTGCAACTGATTCATCAAATCTTACCTTATAGTCAACTACGTCTGTATAATCACTAAAATCATACTTTACATCATATTTTTTTGACACTTCTATAAGTCCGTCATCCGGTAACAATGTTCCATTAGTTATAATTCCAATATTGCCTATTCTGTTACCATATTTCTCGCCAATCTGTTCTATCATATCAGCAAGCTCTTTATTAATAAGGGGCTCTCCACCAAGAAATCTATATGACACTATATAATCCACATGCCTGAACAATAATTCTAAATCTTCTAATATCTCTCTGGCCGTATAATCTACATGCTCTTTATAATAAGGCATAAACATATTACAATGCTTACACTTCAATGTACATCTTGATGTAATAGTGCTGTGAACCTCCATAAGACATACCTTTTTCTTATAATTCCAAAACCACTCGGTAAGGAACCGCTCCATTGAGCAGAAATCCTCACCATCATGTAATCCTAGTTTCTTAAGGTCTTCTCCTACTAAAGCAGCATTACGATTGGCTGTCATTATAACTGTTTTATACTTTCTAAGTTCTTTCTTTGCTTCACTTATATGTTTAACTTTTACACCTTTATATACAATACCACTTTTTTCTTTATCACCATCTACTATACAGACAATGTCGAAATTATTCTTGAAAAACTGCAAATTATCATGTGCCACTTTTCCAAATCCATATATTACTAACTCTTTAACGTCTTCCCAATCTTCTGTCAACTTATATTCCATATCTATCTCCAAAAATCAAAAGCCCTGCATACAAATGCAGGGCTTCATACACCAATTGCTATATTTAACCAATTATATAACAACTATTCCGATATATTCATTCAGCGACTCCATTCGCACACAAACATATGTTAATCACTAATTAATATATGTCTGACTTATAAATCCAATTTATATGTTTAATATATCGGATAGCATAGCTGTTTTCTTAACCTTATATATCTCCTACTGCTAATGAATTAATTTCTATTTCATTCCAATAAGCATATAATCTTTTGTCAAGCCGTTAATTAGTTCGTTAATAATTTTATTATTTCTTCATAATTATACATTGACTTATTACCAGCTTTATTTTCAAATGGATTTATTGCACTTTTTCTATCATATGCCAAATCAAGCATTTTTTCATATTCTTCTTCATTTTCAAGTTTTATTTCATTCCAAAAATACTGATATATAGGAGTTCCATTATTATCATATTGCACTTTAGAATTATCAACAGCCCCAAATCTGCCACCAGCAATTTTCTTTATTCCATCATCCGTTATTTGATATATATTATTATAATATTCATCCATACGTCCCCCTGCATCCATAAAAATATTTTTATACTCTATATATGATAAACCATACTCATACATTCTTTGTTCTTTAATTTCACCATTATAATATACATATAATGCAGCACCTTTAGCTACACTTCCGTATTCTATATATAATTGGGGTATAACATCACTAGTTATATTAACAAGTCCAAATTGATATCTATCTTTATCACTATTATTACAGTTTTCAATTATATATTTTTTATATGCCTGTTTATAATCCGAACTACTTGTATAATCAGAATTCACCTGCTCTTTTTTCCAATATATCTTATATTCAAAATAATCCATCACAATAATATTTTCATTTTTATTTTTTATTATCGTCATTGTTCCATCTTTTGGACTATGCTTGTATAAATCATATTCAATTTGTGAACCCTGCAAACGCCATGTTCCTTTACCAGAATCAGCTATTGCTAAATAATATAAAAACTCACCATCCTCATCTAATTGCATTAAACTACCATATTTATATCCTGTTCCAAAAATATATGTCATTGAAACTCCATTTTTCTCCATTGTCATAGTTGCATCTATTTTCCACTTTCCAATTAATTCTTTCCTAACATCACAGCTCTCTACCCAATTTAATATATCTGTTTTTTTAGTTTCTGATATAAATTCATTATTATCTTCAGGTAAAAACCCATATTTTTTATCATCATTTTGTGAATTAGAATTATGTAATATATTTAATAATTTTGCGATACGTTTATTTATACTTTGCTGTTCTTTTATAACACTTGGAATTTGAGATTTTGTATCATCATTTAATGCACCTAAACTTGCCTGTCTTTCTATATATATCATTTTTAAATATGCAAAACACTTTTTACTTAATTCACTCAAATTATCTAACGTAATTTGATTTTCATCTGTAAATATAACATTTCTCGTACTTAAATAACTGCTAAATGCATAATTTTCCATAATTGATGCATATATTGATAATATATACTCATCAGTTTGTTCAATTCCATCTTTAAAATATGGCACGTTATTAGATATTAAATCCCATGTAAATGATATTATTACAGCTTCTACACCTAATACATCACTCAATATTTTTTTATCTAAAATTATATCCATATAATTTTCTTGAATATATCTTATTACTGAATACGTAAGTACATTACTATCAAGAACATATAGATAATCTTGCATTGTATCTTTCATTCTTTCTACTAATCCCATATCTCCAAATTGTGTATCATTTAAAAATTCCTTTAATGCTATTTTAGAAAAATCTTCTGCCTCCATAAATTCTGATACATAACCTGTAACTTCTACCAAATTAACTATTTTAGATAACATATCTGATACATTTGCTAATTCATTTTCAACATTATTAGCAAATTCTTCAAAATTATATAAAATACTGTTTTGTTTATATAATTTTTGTAATAATTGATATGTTTTATCATTATTAATTTTATAATCTGAATTATTTACTATTTCCTCTATTTTTTTCTGCAAATCGGAAATTTTATAAATGTTCTCATTAGCAATTCCATATAATGATGCCTCTATTATTCCATCTCCTTGTAATTCATCTACTACCCTTTTCATACTATATATTTCCTCTTCATATTCATCACTTGAATATGTACAAAATAAAGTGGCAAGCTTCTGACCATATTTAGAATCATATGCTGACCCATCTCCATCTGAATAATATAAAGTTTTATCAATTAACTCTGCCCATGATACTCCATCATCTAATTTTATTATTCCATTTAATAATGTTACAAAATATGCCGATTTTGCCATAGTATCTAAATTATCTGGTGATATTCCTATATCTCTTGTAAAGTCAAAGCTATACTCTTCATTTAATATCATTAATTCAGTATATATATCTATTATATTTTTTTGAGGCTTTTGAATACAAAAAGCATCTTCAGCTCTAATATACCCACTATTTAAAATTAATAACGATTGCTCTAATGGAATCCAAGCTTTATCATCAATTTTTCTACTTGAAAAAACCGCCCTGTAGTCAACTAATTTATTAAATAACATATGCTTTATATTGTCACTATTATAATAAAATATTGTAATTCCATATGGCATATCATCACTTTTTGCTTTATTATATATAGCTACATACTCATCACATATTTTTACACTATATCCTAATCTTTCATATAATTGTTCAGCATTTACGTATACATTTTCATCATATACCATAACCTGTAAATATTCTATACCTTCATTTTCCCCTAAATATTTTACTGGTATACTATAATACTCTTCTTTTTCTTCTGCCTTAGCAGTTGTTCTATCACAATATATATAACTGGAAGTAATTATAGTAACAATCAATAACACAATACTAATTATTTTTTTCATATGCACCTATATCCTCTCTACTTAAATATATCTTTAATCATATTTTGATAACTTACTGTGCAATTACCTAATATAGCATTAACAAATTCTTTATTTTGGTAATCAGCATTAAAAATATTATTATCATATCTATAATTTATTGTTACTTCTTTTTTTGACCTATTGGCATTATCTATATATTCTTTTAAATCTTCTTTCAAATTTTTTATATCATCATTCTTGTATACATCCTGAAATATTGTATCAAGTTCAGGAGATTCTATTTCGTAACAAATATAATTTTGTTTTATTTTTTTTACTTTTATAGAACTATTTTTTATTATTTCGTATATAATACCATTACTATTTTTTGTTTCATTTATTTCATCACCAAAAAATTCACTTAATTCTTCATCTTGTTTAATTTGTGTTGTTCCCATTATTATTTTTTCTATTTCTTTTATATCATTTGATTCAAATGCTGTGCAAATATTATTTGCCTCATTTTTTATATTCTTCTTCGTACCACAAGCAATTATAAAAATACAAGATAATAAACATATTAATAAAGCACAGACATATTTTATATTTATTTTCTTCATTTTAACCCCTCCATTCTATCAAAAGCAACAAGCCATCCGAATACTAACGACTCGAATGGCTTATAATCATGATGTATCTGTTATGTGCTTCTCCACGCAACCATTAAGATTCAACATAAATCCTATTTGTATAATTTTATTTATAGTATATACCTGATATATTGCTAATGCAATATATAGAAAGCGTTTTGTTCACGCGGAAATTTGACACCCCAAAACCCTCTCAGGCCAGTAATGGTCTTATTTTTTTGTAAATTTTCATTTTCCCATAGACCGTATTGCCGTATTGTGTTATAATAGTATTAAAGGTTAGGAGGTCTGTTTTTATGAGGTTAATGATTAGTCCATCAAAGAATGCTAAATCTTTTTATGTTATTAAATCCGTTCAGAAAAATGGTAAAAATACTTCTGAGATTGTAGAAAAACTTGGTACTGAAACTTTTATCAAAGAAACTTATGGCGTTGATGATGCTGAGGCCTGGGCTCGCTCTCACGTCAATGAGTTAAATGCTGCTGAAAAAGCTGCAAAAGATGTTGAACACTTTGTGCGTTTTTCCACGAATGAACTGATTCCTGCTGGCAAACAATTGTCATTTAATACTGGTTATCTCTTCCTTCAAAAAATTTACTACCAGCTTGAATTACCTTCCATATGCAAGAAAATTAAAAAGGATAATGCTTTCACTTATGACCTTAATGCTATCCTTTCAAGACTTATTTATGGCAGGATTCTTTTTCCTTCTTCAAAACTATCCTGCTACGAACAGTCAAAAGAACTTCTGGAACAGCCCGAGTTTGACCTGCACCACATTTATCGTGCTCTTTCTGTTCTTGCTGACAATTCGGACTTTATACAGGCTGAACTTTACAAGCGTTCAAAAAAGCTTGTTAAACGCAATACTGGTGTTTTATTTTATGACTGCACGAATTACTTTTTTGAACTTGAACACGAAGATGGACTGAAGCAGTATGGTCCAAGCAAGGAACACAGACCTAATCCGATTGTACAGATGGGATTATTTATGGATAAATCAGGGATTCCGCTTGCCTTCTGCATCAATTCAGGAAACCAGAATGAGCAGTTATCGCTAAAACCTCTTGAACAGCAGATTATGCGTGACTTTGAGCTTTCAAAGTTTGTTGTATGCACTGATGCCGGATTATCATCAGATGCCAACCGCCGTTTTAATAACTTTGGTGAAAGAAGCTTTATAACAACACAGTCTATCAAAAAACTGAAAAGCAGCTTAAAAGAATGGTGTCTTGACTGCAAAGGCTGGCAGTTAGAGGGAAGTAAGAAAACTTATGATATTTCTGAAATTGAGGATACTCCTGAAAACAGAAACAAGATTTTTTATAAGCAGATGCTTGTTGAAGGCTATGATGAAGAAAGGGATATATCATTTGACCAGACACTTATTGTCACATACTCTCTCAAATACAAGCTATACCAGCAGACTATACGTGAGCGCCAGATTGAAAGAGCAAAGAAATATCTGCAGCATCCGGCACAGTATGACAAACACTCTGTTACAGATGCAAAAAGATTTATCAAAAAAACTCCTGTCACTAATGATGGTGAAATCGCAGAAAAAGCTACATATGAGTTAAATATAAATGCCATCAAAGAAGAAGCAAAGTACGATGGTTTTTATGCCGTATGTACAAATCTTGATGATGATCCGGCTGAAATAGCCAGGATAAACCATGACAGATGGGAAATAGAAGAATCCTTCAGAATCATGAAATCTGAATTTGATGCAAGACCTGTATATCTTCACCGTGATGACCGCATAAAAGCACATTTTCTCACCTGCTTCATATCGCTTATGATTTACAGGATACTTGAAAAACAGCTTGATAACAGCTTTACGTGTGAAGAAATCATAAACACCCTGCGCAAAATGAATGTCAGGGAGGTTGGGCAATATGGTTATATACCTAACTATACAAGAACCGAACTTACAGATGCATTGCATGATAATGCAGGATTCAGAACCGATAATGAACTTGCAACACCAAAGGCAATGGCTGGAATAATCAGACGTTCCAAAGGATTATAAGCATTACGCAAAACATTACGCTTTTCACGAAAAATATCGGGTAGGAGGTAAATAATTATTTTATTTACC
>OCHN01001551.1_pt1 | contig 17983 bp, 19 predicted proteins | sample 1538911 | NCBI WGS metagenome assembly OCHN01 (sample SAMN04571736, study PRJEB22368) | human gut metagenome | biome: human gut; material: stool | host: Homo sapiens | place: Luxembourg | collected 2013-01-11 | reverse complement strand
CCTGCCAAGCTAAAGATACGCTGTGTAGACGATGAGCTATGCCCCGGAGAATATCTCGTGGACAATCCTCTGACTGCAAATGAATACAAGGTGGTATACCGAGGTGCTAACAGCGAATGGAACTATTGCTCCTGCTGGGACTTCAAGACATCAAGGCTGGGAACATGCAAGCACATTGAAGCTGTGAAAAAATGGCTGGGGACGAGAAAGGAATATCGAGTTCACAGAGAGATTCCGCCATACACGTCGGTCTATCTTTCATACAGGGAAGAACGGTGCGTGAAGATACGCATCGGAGCGGACAACAAGGAAGAATATGAGAAGCTGGCAAAGGATTATTTCGACGAGGACTCTGTGTTGAAGGAGTCTGCCTTCTACACCTTCGGCGACTTCCTGAACCAGGCAAAGAGAATCAGCGACACATTCAGATGCTATAAAGATGCGGCTGACTTCATACTTGACTTCAGGGCGAGAAAGGCAAGGAAGGATATCGTGGCGACTTACGGCGACGAAGAGCTTGACGCTCTGCTCAATGCCAATCTTTATCCCTATCAGAAAGAGGGAATACGCTTCGCTGCAAGAGCCGGCAAGGCTATTATCGCCGACGAGATGGGACTGGGCAAGACCATTCAGGCTATCGGAACTGCCGAACTGCTGAGGAAAGAGGGACTCATAGAGTCTGTACTCATACTCTGCCCCACTTCACTGAAATACCAATGGAGAAGCGAAATAAAGAAATTCACGGATGCTGACGTATACGTGATTGAAGGCGGACACTTGAAAAGGAAAGAGGCATACTGCCGTAAGGAGACATACAAGATTGTGTCGTACAACAGCGCATGCAACGACATCAGGATTCTCGGAAAACTACAGACCGACATGCTCATCATGGACGAGGTGCAACGGTTGAAGAACTGGAATACACAGATTTCGAGGGCGGCAAGGAAAATAGAATCCGACTATGCCGTCATCCTGTCTGGCACGCCGTTGGAGAACAAGCTCGACGAACTGTATTCCATAGTAGAGTTTGCAGACAACTTCCGACTCGCACCGTATTACAAGTTCAAGGAAGAACATATCGTGAGCGACGAGACTGGCAAGATATTAGGTTACAAGGGACTGAACAATATAGGAAAACAACTGAGCGACATTCTTATCAGACGGCGCAAGAAGGACGTGAAGCTGCAGATGCCAAGCAGGATTGACAAGAACCTCTTCGTGCCTATGACGAAAGAACAGATGGGTATGCACTCCGAATGGCAGCACCAGGTGAGTATGCTTGTCATGAAATGGCAGAAGCATCACTTCCTGTCGGAGAAAGACCGCAACAGGCTCCTGCTCCATCTTTCACAGATGAGAATGGTATGCGACAGCAGCTATATCCTGGACCAGAAGACGAGATACGACACCAAGGTGGACGAATGTATCAACCTCATCAGCGACATCGTTTGCGAGGAGGAAGAAAAGGTGGTGGTGTTCAGTCAATGGGAGCGGATGACCCGACTTGTGGCTAAGGAACTAAGGAAGAAAGGCATAGGCTTTGAGTATCTGCATGGAGGAGTGCCATCGGAAAAGAGGAAGGATATGGTGGACAACTTCACGAACAATGCCGAAAGTCGCGTTTTCCTTTCCACCGATGCTGGAAGCACAGGACTGAATCTTCAGGTTGCAGCCACTATAATCAACATCGACCTGCCATGGAATCCGGCTGTACTTGAGCAGCGCATAGGACGCATATACAGGTTGGGACAACAAAGCAACATACAGGTCATCAACCTTGTAGCACCCCACTCCATCGAGGAAACGATGGTGGGCAAGTTGAGGTTCAAGACATCCATGTTTGAAGGAGTGCTCGACAACGGAGAGGATTCCATCTTTGCCGACGACAACAAGTTCGGCAAGATTATGGAGACTGTCAGCAGTTTCGTATCGGAGGAAGATAATGCTATGCCGGACAGAAATGAAGAAGATAAAACCATAGATGCTGAAGCAGTTGTTGCAGCAGAAGAAAAAGAGGAAGCCGCAAAAGGAAACAACACGACACCTGAAGATGGCTATACCGCAGAAGGCATGCCGTATACCGCAGAAGACTTGCTGGACGGAAACACAACAGACGATAGCAGAGATACGCACAACGAATCCTTTGGCAACGTATCGGACACAAAATCCCACAAGACGGCACAGCCTAAAGAACTTATGGAACAAGGTATATCATTCCTCTCCGGATTGGCTGAGACTCTGAAATCGCCCGAAGCAACTGCTGCCCTCGTTGATTCAATAACGGAGAAGGACGAGAAGACTGGAGAGACTTCGATTAAGATTCCTGTTGAAAGCAAGGAAACAGTAAAGAATCTGCTCAACTTGATTGGCAAGCTGTTTGCCAAATAATCTCTATTATCCCAAATCGGTCGTTAGGTATAGCTTGGAAAAGCAAAAATAATATCTTTAATTTTGCTTTTCCAAGTTTTTTATATTACTTTTGCAACAGATAATATATTAGCTTTATATATCACAATATGGGAGAAACAAACAATATATTAGCTATACTCGACAATTACATTCATAACAATCCTGACGAGATAGCACACGACATGGCAAATGATTTCAGAAAGCGACGCATAGAGAAGAATCTCACGAGAGAGCAAGTTGCCGAAGAGTCGGGCGTTGCCGTAAGCAACATAATCAGGTTTGAACAGAAGGGACTGATATCGCTAAAGAATCTTATATCCATAGCCATGACTCTCGGCTATACACACGAGATTAAAAACATCTTCTCCGAACCGAAATATCAGACAATGGAGGAACTGCAACAGATAAAACGAAACCAGAACAAAAAGAAAGCATACAGGAATGGAAAAGATTGACTCGCTGACAGTAAAATATCACGACAGGAATGTAGGAACCCTAACACTTTCTGCAGACAGAAAGACATGTGTCTTTGAATACGACAAGACTTGGCTTCTCGACGGATTCAGTATCTCACCACTGGAGCTACCACTGAAAAACAGACTTTTTACAGCAAAGCACAATCCGTTTGGTGGTAATTTTGGTGTTTTCGAAGACAGTCTGCCAGACGGCTACGGACGCTATCTCATGCACAAAACCTTATTAAGACAAGGAATAAATGATTTCAATCTCTCTGTTTTGGACAGACTAAGTTTAGTTGGAAAGAACGGAATGGGTGCGCTGACATACGAACCTACAACAACAATTGAGAATGATGAAGAGATAACGGATTGGGACCTGCTACAGGAAAAAGCCCTCGAAGTATTAAGGGAGCAGCAGGATACAGATGCCGGACTTTTACTTTATAACAGCGGAAACAGCGGCGGATGCAGACCAAAAGCTATCTTCAGCGACAAAGACGGACATTGGCTGATAAAATTCCGACACACTTACGACCCACAAGATATGGGGCAGACTGAATTTTTATACAACGAAACGGCAAAGCGCTGCGGAATATCGGTGCCAGATTTCCGACTTGTTGACGGCAGGTATTTTGCCTCACGCCGATTTGATTTGACCGACAACTGCGAAAGGATTCATACCGTCACAGCCGGAGGTCTGCTTTGCATTTCACTCTCAGCTCCTGTGCTTGACTACATCAATCTTCTGGCACTCACCGGCTATCTGACTCAATCCAAGGAGGATGTTGAAGAATTGTACCGACGTATGGTATTCAACTATCTCACGGAGAACAAAGATGACCACTGCAAAAACTTCAGTTTCTTCGTCAGTTACGACACCCTAAAGAAATGGCAATGGCATCTCGCTCCGGCATACGACTTGACACATTGTTCCGAAGGATACAATGGCGAACACGCCACGTCGGTCAACAATACAGGCCGCCCCACCCTCTCCGACTTTATTGCCGTGGGCATAAAAAACAAGATATCACGCAAGCGCTGCATCGAGATATTTGAAGAGGTAAGGGAAAATTGTGGGGAATTGCTATTCTGCGACATTAAAGAGAAATAGAAGTTACCTGATTTCTATATGAAAGTAGCCAACTTTCTCCAAGTAATTAGACAATTTTTCTAAATTATTCAATAAATAAGTACTATATTCATCGTTCAAATAAGGAAAATAATCCTAACTGAAAATATTTCACTTACAACACGTATTAATAAAACTCTTTTTGTACCTTTGCATAAAAATAATATATAGTTTACAAAAGGTTTAGTCTATGACTTATAATATAGGTAAAAAAACATTATCTGCAAATGTAGGTATAGGTTACATTGTTCAATGTAACTATAATGACGATTTTGGTATAGTTTACGGGAATAGAATGGATAATAATGGAACGACATTAACAAATAATTGTTATATCAATCTGTTGTGGTTCAAAAAAAGAGAGAAACGGTTTACAAACCATTTACTATAGTCTCTTATTTACAAGAAACATTTAATAATCCAACCTTCAAAATTTTTCAGATTTCTTCATTAAAAACAATACCTATACTTTTTATCGGTAAAAATCAAGAAATCATATTTAAAGAAGGAATTGGAACATATTTTGAAAGCGAATGGCAAATGATGAATAAAGCACTACCATTTTTAACAATGGAAGATAATCTTGAAAGTACAATAAGAATTCCATATATACAAAATGACAAACACATTGTTGAGTATTATAGCTATAGAATCATTAATTCTGTAGACACTCTAATTGGATGCTTTTGCTTATATAATAGATTTAAAGACTTAAATACAAAAACAATAACAACTAAAATTATGGATACAATTAACTATCTAAATAAATTCAATATTAAAGAAGAAATAAAAAAATTTTATTATCGAAAATATGGATATTTCAAATATCGTCCAGGAAGAGATGACTATTTTTTTATGATAGAAGGAGAATTTACAAAAAGTACAGATGAATACATATTACAATTAGTTGATTTAAAAGAAAAACATGATTACTATACTTGCGTTGGACGTGGCAAAGACGATAATGATTATGACTATATAGATAATGAAAAGACTGCATTACTACAAGAAAAAGTTCTTACAAAATATAGCAAAAATAAGCATTACATTTTTTTTATGAAGAAATATACCAATCTATTTGAAGAATATTTAGAACTATCTTATAAAGCCAAACAAAATTTATATTCATTCATCAACAAAAAAAATTCGTATTTATTTTCAAATAAGATACATAAAGAAAAGCTCATTTCAGAAATTAACAAATTTAATCGTTCATGCCAGAAAATTGATGAGCTATAATATATTCTATACTCTCAAAAACTTTATATTGGAGAGTACAACTTTTTCATTACGACTTTTCATCACTTCATATCAAAATAATCACAAACTAAATGGAATAGACAATATAATAATATCCACAGGAAAATACCTACAATAAATATGGGATTTTCCAATGGATTAAACTATTTAGACAAGGCATCTATCCAAGCATCCATTCCTTCGTCAGGTAGTCCATGAAATATTCTTTCCATATTTGAATACTTGGCTTCTAACTTTTTCTACTTATCTCAGCTTGTTTTTCCAAGGCCGCCTTTTGTTGTCATGAGAGAACGGATAATTTCGCTGTACAGATAACCGAACGACCTGCACCTTAGACCGAGGGTCGAGTCGATTACAATGTGGAGTCAAATTGCTCCATGATTGAAAATATTCCTCAAAAAGAGTGAGTTTCTCAGATTTAATTTGTATTTTTTCCACGTCTATCGTCGGATTCTCTTTTTTATTTTTGCAACACTAAGATAAGTGAATTCTTCGACATGGCAAAATCCTGGGCAACTTTTTGTTGCTCAGGTTCTTAAAAAGTTTAATTTATAATAGTGTTGCGGAATTAAGGTTCTTCTGATCCATTAGCAAAAATGTTTCGCCACCACTCAACTTCTTCATTTAAATCAGATATCTTTTTCTCTAGAACATTTATTTTATCTTGATATATTATATTTTTGTTTAAATATTCTACTACAAAACTATAATCATCTCTTTTATGATAAGGAATTCTATCAATGAGTTTCCTTACATCATCAAGTAACAAATAACGCTCTCTATCATACAATATTTTATCATGCGTTTCTTTGCGCTGAAAAATGTCTTTATAATATTTATCAATAAGAAATGCTAAATGCTTATCTTTCGAATAATTTTCTCTTGCATTATTTATGTTCTCTTTCATCTCACCTTCAAGCAATATAGTATAATCGTCGTCTCCTGCACCTCTCCCAACGCAAGCATAAGAGTCTTTATCTTCATTTAATGGAACTAAAGATTTTACATAAGGATCAGAACTATCAATTGTTCTCGTTACTGTTATATTAAAGCTATCATCTCGACCAGGGCGACATTGAAACCATCCATCTTTTACAACCTTATATGTTGATATAATCTTTTCAAAATTAAAATATCTCACATATTTCTTATATTTGCTGATTGTAGCTGTAATTTCTTCAAGAGATGGATAACCTAACCAATTAATTGATTTCTGTTCTTTGTAACCTTCATAAATTTTCTCTGAATAATAATTCAAAATATCATGACAATAATATACTGTATCTCCTTTTGTTTCAACAGGACAATATGCACAACTATCAGAAAGAAAAAACTTTTTAGACACGAATGCTTCAAATTGTTTATCTGTATAATATAAGTTGCCTTCTATTCTATGTGTTCTGATACCATCCTCTACAATAAAAATGTCATCTATTCTTTTAACTTTTATTGCTTTATCACAGTTTTCTTTTACTGCAAAAAAACAAGATCACCCTCTTTGGGAGTTTTTTTACTATTTTTTAAGTTTTTGTATTGGCAAATAATAAATTTAGTAGCAAACATTGATCCACCAACCCAAACTGATGTACGCCCAATTATAATACATTTTTGTTCTTTAATTTCCAAGACATATCCTACTTGAATATGATACTTTTCTTTTGTCACCTTTATTTTTTTCATAAATCAATATATTAATCCTTAAATTAGCAGACTAATAATTTTACAAGAAAGCAAGTCATTGGATAACAACAAATTATCCAATGCTTGCATATGTCAGAAAATTCACTTACCTTAGTGCTGCTTAAAACTCAAATAAAGAATATCTGACGTATGGCAAAGGTAAACATAAAATCTGAGAAAATCACTCCTTTCGGAGGAATTTATTACGCAAGCAAGGCTTTTTATGCACTTTCACTTGGCAAAGTCATCAACGACACTCTTGGTGTCCGCAGTCCGACCTACAATGGGTACAAGTGGGAAGAGGTGGCGTCTGCCATGTCTGACGTGTTCCTCTGTGGCGGTGACTGCGTGGAAGATGTCAACAGAAGCGAGTGCCACCTGCGTGAATCACCTGAAGCCCGGATACCGACAAACCACACAGTCGGGCGTACCATAAAGGAGCTCTCCAATGATGACCAGGAATACAAGTCTTCGTCAGGTAATGTGTTCAGATTCAACACCAACCCAAAGCTCAATGACCTTCTTATGAAACTCAACATGAAGATGGGGCTGCTCAAAACCGATCAGACAGTCAACGTGGATTTCGACCATGTCTTCGTCAAGACGGGGAAAACCGACGCGAAGTACTCATACAAGCAAGCTTACGGCTATTTCCCCGGTGTCGTATCAATAGACGGCATCATAGCGTACATCGAGAACCGTGACGGCAACACACCAGTCAAGTTCCATCAGGCTGACACGCTGTCAAGGGCTTTCAAGCTGCTTCATTCAAACAGCTTGCACATAGGCATCTTCCGTGCCGATTGCGGCTCTTTTTCAGAAGATATCATAAGGACCGTTGACGGCAACTGCCGCATATTCTACATACGGGCCATACACAGTGCGTCCATGTACAGCCGTATACAGGATATACGTGAATGGAAGCGTGTGGAGACAGGCTCGCAGGAAACGGAAGTGGCCTCGTTCATGTCAACACTGTTCATGGAGGATTCCAATTACCGCATTGTAGTACAGCGGACAAAGGAAAAGGACAGCACAGCTGACCTCTTCGGCGAAAGGTACACCTACCGCAACATCATAACCAATGACTGGGACTGTGAAGAGAAGAGCGTTATCGAAACGTACAACAAGCGCGGGGCGAGAGAGCGCGACTTCGACCATCTCAACAACGACTTCGGATGGAAGCATCTGCCATGCTCCTTCTTGAAGGAGAATACGGTGTACATGATACTGACAGCCTTCTGCATGAATTTCTTCTCGTATTTCATAAGAGTGTCATCCGTGTTCACCAGTTTGTCTCCTACGTCAAGAATCAAGAAGTTAGTCTTCCACTTTACCGCCGTATGCGCCAAATGGACAAGAACGGCAAGAAGATGGTGGCTGAATTTATACACCGGCATGCCGTATGACAAGCCTTCTTTTGGATAAATCCATTTTTTCGAGGCTTTTGAATTCCAATCCCCAACGGGGAAAGGGGGCGTTGTGTCCTTACTTGAACGTATTTGGATTTTTATCGTACAGACATGCGTGTGCGCACGATAAAAATCTAAAGAATATACGGAAAGACGTTGTCTGCTAATTTAAGGTTAATTTAAAATAATATTGAATGCATTTTATTTTGTTTTGTTCTGTAAAAATGATACTACTTTTATTGTTACAAACAGTATTTGCAGCAGGATGTACGACAACATCTATTATGCCATAATTCGATTTTAACAACTTAACTACATCTAATATAAATTTATCAAGATTATCTTTTGAAATAGGTTCATTGAGTTGAAAAGTTCTCTTTTCATCTCTATAAAATAAACAATCTGCGCACTTGATAACATCAGTTATAAAACATCCGTTTTCTACTGTCTTCGTAGTAAATTCTACTAAAAATTCTTTTTCCATTTTACATAAATTTAATTATTCAACAGGAGAAAGATCAATACCATTAAGTCTATCTGCATGTGGACCTACCCATTTCTGCTGAACAGAATCATAATAGTCTTGTTCTTCTATTTCTACAACATCTACAGAATCCCAATTAAGGGTATCTAAACCACTTGTTGGAACTCTCTCTACTTTATCATTTAACTCACAAGCAGTAAAAGCAAGTGAGCAAATGAATATTAAAAGCAATTTTTTCATCTTTTGTTTTATTATATTTACCCTCTCAGTCATAATTGAGGATTAAACATATGACGGTGTTATGACCACCGACTCCTATAATAAGGAGATTCACCAACTCCATCTGCATAATTACAGTTACCAGGAGTTCAAGTTCAGATTTTAGAGCATCATTGCCTTCAACATCATCTTAAGCACAAGGTTTATTAGCAAGATAATCAGCAGCTCTAACTACTGAACTTTATCAACGGACGTTGACTGATACAAATATATATATTGCGAATTAACCGCCAAAGAAAATCGGAATAAAAAAAGATTTTTACTTCATCAGGCTTGCAGAAATATAGTTTCTCAAACATGCACCTGGAGCGAATTTTCTAAAAGGCAACAGTCCAGAACCTACACTTCCACCATATTGGTAATGAAAATAATTCCTTTGCCGCGCTTCATGTCTCCGCTTGTCATATTCCATCTTGCCCGTATTATTATTTCGATACATCACCCTCGACTCTCGCCTCATCCCATTAAGGTCACCTTTTGCAACAGCCCGCAGAAGTTTAGGGAAACCACCGAGAGAACCAACTTGATAACGGATGTCTGCCAATCCTTCTTTTATCTGAGGGGAAACAGTATCCGGATAATTCGTATATCGTCTCAAGGCGCTATCTACCTTTCTTAAATGTTCATTAGCTCGTTTATAAAGCTCTTGGTTCATACGCTGAGGAGTAAGTCCACGCTGTGCCTCTTTCCTGAAAGCAGCCGTTTGTTTAGACATATCAATACCTGCACCGATATCAGTATTACCATTAGCTGTTACAAACGGATAATACAGACCATTAACAAAGCCACGACGCTGAGGATTCTCAAACTGCCAGAAATTATCTACTATTCTTTGAGGGTCAGGTTTGGGTTTAGACAGAAGTATTTTCCGACCATCTAATGTATACCGATATACTTTACCATCAACTAATCTTATAACACCAGAAAATGGAACTGAAGAATTACCAATATAAAATTGACCTTTACGCTTTACTATGATTTTTTTTCTCATATTTTAATTCTTTTAGTTATTCAACTGGAGAAAGATCAACACCATTTAGCCTATCAGCACGAGGACCTATCCATTTATGCTGAACAGAATCATAATAATCTTGTTCTGCAGAATCATCTATAGCGATATCTACAGAATCCCAATTAAGGGTATCTAAACCACTTGTTGAAACTCTCTCTACTTTATCATTTAACTCACAAGCAGTAATAGCAAGTGAGCAAATGAATATTAAAAGCAATTTTTTCATTTTTTGTTTTATTATATTTACCCTCTCAGTCATAATTGAGGATTAAACATATGACGGTGTTATGACCACCGACTCCTATAATAAGGAGATTCACCAACTCCATCTGCATAATTACAGTTACCAGGAATTCAAGTTCAGTTTTTAGAGCATCATCGCCTTCAACATCATCTTAAGCACAAGGCTTATTAGCAAGATAATTAGCTGCTCAAACTTGAGAACTTTATCAACTGTTGTTGACTGATACAAATATATAAATTGCGAATTATAAACCAAAGAATTTAAAAAGAAAAATAAAAGATTCTGACTCCACAAGGCTTGCGGAAATTAATTTTACTACACTCATGCATATCAATACAAATAAATGTTGTAACTTAGCCACAAAATTCAAACAACATACATTAAATAGATATGGCTCATCAAATTTTCAGAATAAAGAAAGCATTTACAGTAAAAGACGCTCCAGAGATTATGAAACAGAACTGTTTGATTTTCATGGAGAGCGGTCATAACAGGGTGGCTAACAATATAATACAAAGGAATGAAGGTTACATCAGAGAAAAGATGAGCCATATGGTAGAAAAGCAATTTGGAGAATATGGCATAAAGGAACCGGCAAAATTCATATATATGCCTGAACTCGCACAGGAAAGGGAGAAGAAAATCAGATACTACGCTCCGGCATATAACATATTAGCACCGGTTCCAGCATTACCGACCAATGCACTTGCCATGTTTCTTAACTACGGAAACATTTCACCTTGCTTCTTCAGATACGAAGGATGGACAAAAGATAAAGACAATAACAGTATAAATCCCGTATTTTCCATTTACTTCTTCTGTTGCGACACTATGGAAGATGGTCCCGCCATGATTGACCACCTGTTTTCAATATATGATGATATAGACAAGAAGAAAAGAGAAGAGGAAAAGAGACTGGCAGAAATAGAAGAGCAAATGGCCTCTGCATGCAATAGTCCTGAAGATAGTGGGGATAGATTTTGTCGCATTCCAGATAACCCTTCACTTGCAGCTTTTCTTTCATTTAACGCGGACACAACTGCTGACGAGAGATTCGATTATGATACGCAACAGCTAATGAAAGAAGTCAGGGAGAAAATAAATCAACTACGTCTCAATGGTGTGGACGAATGGATTATCCAACAGCTTGCCCTGCCTCATAACAGGCTCAGCAGACTTGTCGTGACGAAAGACTTTAAAATTATCCTGCCAGACTACAACTATATGGAAATTAAGATGGAACCGATTGTAAAATCTGTCTTTCTGTTGTTCTTGGAAAACGAAGACGGAATTCCTTTCAAATGTCTTTCCGACTACAGAGAGCGACTTACTACTATATATAATAAGGTGAAGGAATATACAAACGACGGTACAAGGCTCTCTGCTGACAGGGTGTGGCAGACAATCTATAACCTGACCAACCCTCTATCAAACTCCATAAACGAAAAATGTACAAGAATCAAAGAGGCTTTCCTTTCACAGTTTGACGAACATCTCGCCAACTATTATTATATAACGGGGAAGCGTGGGGAAGCAAAGAAAATCGCTCTACCAAGAAAATTGATTGAAATACAATGCGAATTGTAATATTCGATTGACAACACTACAAAACACAGAAAATGCCACCTTAGCTTCAACTGCTAAAGTGGCATATTTATTTGGAATCGCTTGATTTATTCTATAACAACGAGTGGAGTATCCTCCATCACGCTCTCACCGACCTGAACAAGAACGGCTGTCACCTTGCCAGCCTTCTCTGCCTCAAGGTTGTTTGCCATCTTCATTGCCTCAAGTACGACAACGGTATCACCAACAGCAACTTCGTCGCCAACAGCAACGTTGATCTCTCTTACTACTCCAGGCAGTGGTGCCTTCAGAGCATTGTTGGTGTTCACTGTTGCAGCAGAAGCTGAAGAAGACTCTGCCGCAGGCTGTGGCTGGGCAACAGGCTTTACTACAACCTTCTTCTTCTCTGGCTCTGGCTCCTTCTCCATCTCAACACTATAGTTCTCGCCATTTACAGCGACGGTGGCAATATTCTCAACGATGTCAACAATCTGGACATCATACTTGTTGCCATTGATAGTATATTTGTATTCTTTCATCTCTGTGTAATTATTTTTGAGGCTTGTTAGTCATGCGCAGCAGATGAGACTCCCAATCAGAGTGTCTCTCCTTGATTGTGATAACGCCAGGCTCCTTGTCATGCACATTGTTTCCTTTGAACTCATGCAATGCCAACGCTATCGCTGCATATACCTCATTATTTGTTTTTCCCATACTATATACTCTATTTGTAATTATCCGCCACGGAAACATAACAGCTCCGTGGCAGATAAAGATTTCAAATTACATAGGAATATTTCCGTGCTTCTTAGCAGGCAGGTTGTCACGCTTAGTAGCAAGCTGAGCCAAACCGCGGCAGATGCGGAAACGAGTGTTGCGAGGCTCAATCACATCATCAATGTAGCCATACTTGGCTGCTTGATATGGATTAGCGAACATCTCGGTGTACTCCTCTTCCTTCTCTGCAAGGAATGCCTTAGGATCCTCATGAGTCTTTGCCTCCTTGGCACAAAGCACAGAAACGGCACCGCTTGCACCCATAACAGCAATCTCAGCTGATGGCCATGCATAGTTGAGGTCTGTACGGAGCTGCTTGCAACCCATAACAATATGGCTACCACCATAACTCTTACGCAATGTAACGGTGATCTTTGGCACTGTAGCCTCTCCATAAGCATAAAGCAACTTTGCTCCGTGGAGGATAACAGCATTGTACTCCTGACCTGTACCTGGCAAGAATCCTGGCACGTCAACGAGGCTGACGATTGGAATATTGAAAGCGTCGCAGAAACGAACGAAACGAGCACCCTTGCGGCTTGCATTAACGTCAAGTACACCTGCATAGCATGATGGCTGGTTGGCTACGACACCAACGCTCTGTCCGTTGAAGCGGGCGAAACCAACGATGATGTTCTTTGCGAACTTAGGCTGAACCTCAAAAAATTCGCCATTGTCAACAATTGCTCCGATAACCTTATACATGTCGTATGCCATGTTAGGATCGTCAGGAATGATGTCGTTGAGAGAATCCTCCATACGGTTGATAGGATCTGTGCACTCCTTACGTGGAGCCTCCTCCATATTGTTAGAAGGAATGTAGCTCAAGAGTGTCTTGATCATCTCCATAGCCTCTTCCTCTGTAGCTGCTGTGAAGTGAGTCACACCACTCTTTGTAGAGTGTACGCTTGCACCACCGAGGTGCTCCTGGTCGATATCCTCACCCGTAACAGTCTTCACAACCTTAGGACCAGTCAAGAACATGTATGATGTGTTCTCCATCATAAGAGTGAAGTCAGTCAATGCTGGAGAATAAACAGAACCTCCGGCACAAGGACCGAAGATACCACTAATCTGTGGAATTACACCTGAAGCAAGGATGTTACGCTCGAAAATCTCAGCATATCCTGCCAATGCGTTGATTCCCTCCTGGATACGTGCGCCACCGGAGTCGTTGATACCGATTACCGGTGCACCCATCTTCATACCCATATCCATGACCTTGCAGATCTTCTGAGCCATAGTCTCTGAGAGAGATCCACCATTTACGGTGAAGTCCTGAGCGAAGATGTATACGAGACGACCATCGATAGTTCCGCTTCCGGCTACAACACCGTCACCGAGGAACTGCTTCTTCTCCATACCGAAATTGGTACAACGATGAAGCTTGAACATGTCAAACTCCTCAAAGCTGCCCTCATCAAGGAGCATGTCGATGCGCTCACGCGCTGTATATTTTCCACGAGCGTGCTGCTTCTCGATGGCTTTTTCTCCGCCACCCAAGCGAGCTTCTTCACGCTTAGCGATCAATTGCTTGATTTTCTCTAATTGCTTACTCATAATTAATTTATAATTATTAAAAAACTGTTCTTTACCTTTTTAGTGCTCGCACAATTCTGTGAGAATTCCGCATGTTGATTTAGGATGCAAGAAAGCGATATTCAAGTTCTCAGCTCCCTTTCGAGGAGCCTTGTCGATAAGACGTACTCCCTTTCCATCACACTCTGCCAATGCATTTGCCACGCCATCCTCAATGCAGAAAGCAACGTGGTGAACACCATGATTGCCCTTGTCGAGCCATTTCTGGATAGTACTGTCTGGAGATGTCGGCTCCAGCAATTCCAGCTTAACCTCACCACACTTCAAAAAAGCTGTCTTCACCTTCTGATCCGCAACCTCTTCTACTGCGTAGCACTCAAGTCCCAAAACGTCTTTGAAATACGGAAGAGCTTCCTCAATGCTCGGAACTGCTATTCCTAAATGTTCGATGTGTGAAATTTTCATATTATTATTGTTATAATTAATATTGCAAAGTTACATATTTTATTTCTACCACACAATCTTTTGCCGTTTTTTACATTTATTCAAGACTTTTTTTCTACGGCAATTGTCAATATGTAAGATTGAGTTGACAGATATGACATTTCAACAGTAATACCGCGCTTTAAATTATCTATTGTAAACCGTCCCTCAAGATTTCCATCATTGCGTATGCCATGCGTCCGCATCTCCTGAAATGCCAGCCTGTCATCGCTATGCAGCTTATACAGTGTTTCTTTTGCACACCAGCACAAAAGAAGTTCTTTCACTGTTGTCAGCGATTCATCCTCGCGCAAGAAACGTCTGGCTATCCGCATCACCCTGTCGTTCATGTATTCCATATCAACAGCAACGTTATGTTTTTTCGAAACAATGACAACGGCATACCCCCTGGTATGGCTGATGCCGATTTCATAACCGTTGTCAAGAAACGGGCGTCCGGCATCGTTATGTTCCACAGGTACAGCCTGACCAAACATACTCTCAAGCAAAGCTGCTACAGCCAAACGCTCAAGGCGTCGAGTCTGCGACTTCATAAATGAGATGTCTGGCAGCAGACTATAAAGCGAAGGATTGGCATGCAGAATTTCGTCTTCGCTTTCATCCATACGCCACAAGCCAACTTGCACATCACTGGGCGTTGTTATACTAAGTGGAATTCTTGGCATAATCAGTATTATGGATTACTGCTTTTCATCACCTTTCACTTCTTTAGCGTCACGCAAAATGACCTTCAGAGTGGCGATGCGGCGCTCCTTGACATCCAACACCTCGAAGACGAAGTTTGAATGTTCAAATTTTTCATGCACCTTAGGGAAATCCCCCTTCATCTCCAACACTAGACCAGCAAGGGTATCAGCCTCACCTTCAACGTCTGAGAATTCATCATCGGGGACATTCAATATCCTGCAGAAATCACTCAAGGGGGTCTTGCCATCAAATATGAATGTATTGTTGTTTATCCGTCTGTAGGTTTTCTCATCTTCATCATATTCATCGCGAATCTCACCTACGATTTCCTCCAGCACGTCTTCTAGAGTCACAATGCCACTGGTTCCACCGAATTCATCAACCACTATAGCAATGTGTATTCGGTTATTCTGGAACTCCCTCAACAAATCATCAATTTTCTTGGTCTCCGGAACGAAATAAGGTGGACGGATGAGACTCTGCCACCTGAAGCTGTCCGGTTTTCCGATATGCAACAGAAGATCCTTGATATACAAAACACCACGAATATTATCTGTATTATCCTGATATACTGGTATCCTACTGTAGTTATTATCCACGATGCTACTAATGACCTTGGAGAACGGTGACTTTATATCAATGTCAACTACATCCTTACGACTTGTCATGATCTCCTTCACCGTCTCGTCTCCAAAACGTATGATACCCTGAAGCATACTCTTCTCATCCTTAATGTCATCTTTGTCAGTGAGTTCCAGAGCCTGCCCGAGTTCATCAACGCTCAGAACATGATTTTCCTTCTGCAAAAGACTGTCGGCAAGCACACGACTTCTCAACAATATGTTTTCTATCGGCCAGAACATCTTTCTTGCCACCAAGACACCACCCACGGCATGACGGCAGAACTGCAATGCATTCTGACGAGCAAAGACCTTAGGCATTATCTCACCGAAAAGAAGCAACAGAAAAGTCAAAAGTACTGTTATGCAAACGAACTGCAACCAATAGGCGTTGCCAAAATCAATCAACGACCCAAAAACATAGTTGCAAAGCATAATGATGGTTACATTCACGAAATTGTTTGTCACCAATATCGTGGCAAGCGTACGCTCACTGTCCTTACGGAGCTTGTCTATCCCCAAATCTTTCGGATTCTTCTCCGTATCCATTTCATTGAGATCCGAAGGAGTAAGACTAAAAAACGCTATCTCAGAACCGCTTGCAAAGGCAGAAGCGCCTAATAAGACAACAGCAAGTAAAGAAGCAATTACCACCCCTAACGTAGGGGGATTAAAGGAAACCTCCTCAAAAGCCTGCTGTAAAAATGATATATCCAATTTTACTAAAATTTAATCAGTTTCATAAAGCCAAAAGGAACAACGCTCTATCAACCAACGCCAGCACATCAGAATGGCGCGTCAGTTTCAGCATTATCATCCTTCACAGCATCTTCAGTTGACGTTTTGGCGCCACCTGCATCCTCCAAAGGACGGACAGAAGACTTTGCCGTCAACATTTCCATATTGTCAACATAGATTTCCGTCACATATTTTTTTTCTCCCTTTTGCCCTGCATACGAACGAGTTCGTATTTTTCCTTCTACAAAAAGCTTGTCACCCTTGTGGACATATTTCTCAACAACCTTTGCCAAATTCCGATAAAAGACGAGATTATGCCACTCTGTTCTATCTGGAACCTGAGTTCCATTCTGCAACGTGTAACCACGCTCTGTAGTAGCAAGAGACAATGTTGCCACAGCCTGATCACGGTCATAATACCTTACATCAGGTTCCTTGCCCACATTACCAATCAACATCACTTTATTCATAGACAGAAATTTAAAACTTATTCAATAAAATAAATCAAAACACAAAGACCCGATCATTTCCAAAGTCCAAGGAATGTAAACTTGAAGTTCTTTCCTTTAGAAGACGGGAACTGGCTCCTGCTATCAACGCGGCCTTTCAGATACTCAACAATACGATTGTAACAATCCAAACCGGAATTAGCCTTACAAGCTGCCACAAAATGAGTATCACGATATTCATGTTTTCCCGTTCCAGGTATCATTACGACACGCTTGAAATCAAGAGTTCCCTGATACCACCCCTGCTTCTGTTCAGAAAGGCGGGTTGCAGCAGTAGGAACAAATTCCCTCTGGCCACCACTCGTCGCGGCACCAGCATTTGAACGCAGAGCCTTCTTCTGTTTGAAGTCGAGCATCGTTGCAGCTTCAGTTTTTATAATAATGAAATAAACCCTTGGACGAATCTTGTAACGTTTAGGATAAAATACATCACTTTCAACATAGTCCCTAATGTCAGCTTCCAAATCCGCATTCATACCAATTTCCTGAATAGATGCCAAAAAGTCTATCGCATCATCAACATTATGAACTAATGTTTCTCTATCAAAGTATCGTAAATATAAATTCATGTGCTTTCTGTATTTTTCAAAAGAGAAAAAAAAGAGCGGAAAACGGGACTCGGACCCGCGACCCCAACCTTGGCAAGGTTGTGCTCTACCAACTGAGCTATTTCCGC
>OCHN01001542.1_pt1 | contig 18082 bp, 18 predicted proteins | sample 1538911 | NCBI WGS metagenome assembly OCHN01 (sample SAMN04571736, study PRJEB22368) | human gut metagenome | biome: human gut; material: stool | host: Homo sapiens | place: Luxembourg | collected 2013-01-11 | reverse complement strand
AGTCTTGGGCCACGTACAAAAGGAAAAACAAATATTGGCTGTATTTTTACCGGTGTAAAAGATGGAAAAGAGAAGACTTACTATATCTATAACGTATGCGATCATCAGGAATGCTACCATGAGGTTGGAAGCCAGGCAATCAGTTATACAACAGGTGTTCCGGCAATGTGCGGAGCATTGATGATGCTGACTGGAAAATGGATCAGACCGGGTGTGTATACAGTAGAAGAATTTGATCCGGATCCGTTCCTGGACGCACTTGACCGTTATGGTCTGCCGCGCAGTGAAAATCATGATCCGAAGTTGGTAGACTGATGGAAAGATTAGATAAAAGAGCACCATTTACAGCCACCGGCGGAATTATTCCGCCGGAATTTCAGAACATCAAAACACCTTGTTATATACTGGATGAAAAAGCACTTATAGAAAACGCAAAACTGCTCGGTGAAGTAGCAGAACGGACAGGATGTAAGATGCTTCTGGCACAGAAAGCATTCAGCAATTATGATTGTTATCCTTTTTTTGAACCGTATCTGGCGGGTACAGAGGCCAGTGGATTGTATGAGGCAAGATTAGGGGCAGAGGAAATGGCGGGAAAAGAAGTTCATGTATTCTGTGCAGGTTACCGGGCGGATGAATTCGAGGAACTTCTTCAGTATGCCGATCATATTGTATTTAATTCTCCGTCCCAGCTTCTTCGCTTTGGAAGAATGGCGAAAGAGGCAGGAAAAAGCGTGGGACTCAGGATCAATCCGGAATGCTCTACCCAGGAGGGACATGAGATTTATGACCCTTGTGCACCGGGAAGCCGCATGGGTACAACAAGAGTACAGTGGGATGAAGCAATTGTGAAGAATCCGGAGTTGATGGAACTTTTGGATGGGGTTCATTTCCATACACTCTGTGAGCAGGATTCGGATGATCTGGAGACAACCCTTGCTTCCGTAAAGAAACAGTTCGGTGATTTGATTGCCAAAGTGAAATGGATCAATTTTGGCGGTGGTCATCATATTACAAGACCAGGATATGATATTGAGCGACTGGAGCGATGCATTCGAATGGCACAGGAAGAATGGAAGGTAGAGGTTTATCTGGAACCGGGAGAAGCCTGGGCATTGAATGCAGGATTTCTTCTGACCAGTGTGCTGGATGTTCTGAAAAATGGAGACACACAGATCGCGATCATAGATGCCAGCGCCGCCTGCCATATGCCGGATGTACTGGAAATGCCTTATCGTCCACCGCTTCTTGGAGCATCGGATGAGACAACAGATAGCGGGATTACAGTCCGGTTAGGAGGTCCAACCTGCCTGTCAGGGGATGTGATCGGAGACTATAAATTCAGCAAACTACCGGAATACGGAGATCTCCTTCTGTTTGGAGATATGGCGATTTATACGACTTGCAAAAATAATACATTTAATGGGATGCCATTACCGGATATCTGGATCAGACATGCTGACAGAACCATACAGCAGCTAACCGCATTTGATTATACAGATTTTAAAGAAAGATTAGGAAGCCGTGAGTAACGGCTTCCTTATACATTTATCTAACACATTTCTTGTTTTACATCAACGTCCATACCCAATATACAACTCCAAGCGCCCAACTTGTCACAATTCCATACAGGATCACCGGTCCGGCAATCGTGAAAATCTTACAACCAATACCAAAAACCTGCCCCTCCTTCTTATATTCAATTGCAGGTGCAGCAACAGAGTTGGCAAAGCCGGTAATCGGAACAAGTGCACCGGCACCGCCCCATTTGGCAAGTAGTGGATAAATTCCGGTACCGGTGAGAAGGATACTTAGAAGAATGAGCAGAATAGAAGTCCAGCTGCTGCAGTCATCCGGGGAAAGTTTTTTCAATTCACAGAAATGATAAATACATTGTCCAATCAGGCAGATCGTTCCACCAAGGAAGAACGCCTTCATCATGTTGAACCACACATTATGCTGTGGTGTTTTCTTTTTGACATAGGCTTCGTATTGCTTCTGTTGCTTCAATTGTTCTATTTTGTCCATAAATGAAAATCCCTTCTTTTTGTTTTTAAATTCTACACATAGTTTTTCACAAAAATGAAAATAATATCCTTAAAAATAAATAATGAAACATCAGAAATGAGGAAATGATATGAATGATACGGGAAACAAAAACCGGGCAGTTGAATCAGAGTGTGGTCCTTTTCATCTGTCCCAGCTTCGTGGAGCACAGAGCATTGTATTCACAAAAGCGCCTTATCTTCTAAGCGCAGCATCAGTTGCCGGAAGCAAAGAAGCGCAGGGGCCACTTGGAAAATGCTTTGATCTGACAAATGAGGATGACCTGTTTGGCCGAAAGTAACATGCAGAAGGAAGCTTGTGTATTGGCACTTGGAAAGTCGCATGTAGATCCGAAGTCTGTGCGTTATCTCTTTGGTGGAGATCTTCTCAGACAAGGGATTGCAACTTCTATGGGCGTTGAAGATCTGCAGATTCCCATATTCGGCCTGTATGGCGCATGTTCCACATCAGGAGAAGCACTGGCATTAGCAGCGATGAGTGTGGCAGCAGGATACGGAGATTACATGCTGGCAGTAACATCCAGCCATTTCGGAAGTGCAGAGAAAGAATTTCGGTTTCCGTTAGGATATGCGAACCAGAGACCACTTTCCGCACACTGGACCGTGACAGCCAGTGGGGCTTTCCTTGTAGGAAGCCATCTGAATAAAATACATTCCGATAAGCAACGTCAAAGAAAGTCCCAGTTCCGGCATATTCGGATCACCGGCGTCACGATAGGGAAGATCGTGGACTTTGGATTGAAGGATTCGCAGAACATGGGGGCATGTATGGCTCCGGCTGCAACCGATACCATCTACCGTAATTTTCAGGATCTTGGACGAACCCAGGAGGATTACGATCAGATTATAACAGGTGATCTTGGATATATTGGTCAGTCCATACTTTTTGATCTGATGAAAAGCAGAGGATATGATATCAGAAAAAAGCATATGGATTGTGGAATGACTATCTTTGATCAGGAGACGCAGGATACACATGCCGGCGGAAGCGGCTGTGGATGCGCAGCATCAACACTGGCTTCATATATTCTGCCAAAGCTTGAGAATGGAGAATGGAGAAAGATACTCTTCGTGCCAACCGGTGCATTGATGTCAACGGTCAGCTTCAATGAAGGAGCAAGTGTGCCGGGGATTGCACACGCAATTATGATCGAGCACTGTTGAAAATCTTATTATAATAGGAAGAAGTAAAAAAGACGCTAAGTATGTGTTAAAAAAACAGAAAAGGAATAGAAAAATGGATTATATAAAAGCATTTTTAATCGGAGGTCTCATCTGTGCTGCAGTGCAGATTCTTCTGGACAGAACAAAGCTGATGCCGGGACGTGTTATGGTATTACTCGTCTGTACAGGCGCAGTGCTTGGATTTATTGGAGCATACGAATCATTTGTGAAATTTTCAGGAGCAGGTGCAAGCGTTCCACTTCTTGGATTCGGAAATGTCCTGTGGAAAGGTGTGAAGGAAGCTGTTGATAAAAACGGATTCCTCGGAATCTTTCTGGGAGGGTTCAAGGCAAGTGCCGCCGGAATCAGCGCAGCACTGATTTTCGGATACCTGGCTTCATTGATTTTTGAACCAAAAATGAAGAAATAAACAAGAAATCACAATAATGTTATAAGGTTCATAAAAATATACATGAAAATAACTTGACAGTAAAAGAAAAATAAAATATCATTAATTGGGTGTTAAAGGCAATAAGATAAGACGATACAAGGAGGCACGGCAGGACAGATTTTTTATCTCAGGTGTCTCTTTCATTATGTAAAAGGACGGACGAAAAATGATTGATGTACATAGCCATATCTTGCCGGGGGTTGATGATGGGTCGGCTTCTATGAAGGAAAGTCTTCAGATGCTTTCCATAGCAAGAAGACAGGGGATTACAGATGTATTTGCCACTTCACATTATTCCAGGGCATTTCCAAATAGAAATCCGGAGAAGCTGAGACAACTCCGGGATGAACTGATGCGTCGAGCCAATCGTCCGGTGAAAGGTCCGGATGGGAAGATAAAGCGAAGACAGCCAATTCGAATCTGGACAGGACAGGAGATTTTTTATTCTAATAGTGTTATACGTCTGCTTGAAGAGGGAAGACTGCTTACGTTGGCAGATAGTAATTATGTATTGGTTGAGTTTATGCCTTCAGTACCGTATTCTGAGATATGTACAGCAGTGAGGAATCTGTCAAGAGCAGGGTATGCTCCGGTAGTTGCTCATGCAGAGAGATACCGCTGTCTTAGAAAAGGCAAGCGTGTAGAAGAACTGATTGACCTGGAAGCATTGATCCAGATGAATTACAGATCCGTCAGCGGTGACTGGAAGGATTCGACAGCACGCTGGTGTAAGGATAATCTGAAAAAAAAGAATATTCATTTCATGGGAACCGATATGCACAATATCGGGAACAGAATGCCTGATACAAAAGAGGCAATGAGCTGGATGAGGAAGCATTTAGACAGTACTTACCTCAGACAGATAACAAAAGAGAATGCACTTCGCATTGCAGAAGGCAAAATAATAAAATAAAGGGGAGTAAAGATGGGAAATACGCATGATGACGACGAGGTCGAGATTGACCTCAGAGAACTATTCTACGCATTGAAAAAGCACATTCTGGTAATTCTTGCGGCTATATTGGCTGGAGCAGTGATTGCCGGAGCAGCAACAAAGCTTTTGATGACACCTGTTTACAGTGCAACATCTACGATGCTTGTTCTCACAAAGGAAACCACACTTTCTTCACTGGCTGATCTGCAGATCGGTACTCAGTTGACGAAAGACTACAATATCCTGATCACAAGCCGTACGGTATTGCAGGACGTAGTAGATGAACTAAATCTGGATATGACATATAAAGAGTTGAAGGAATGTATCACCGTAGAGAATCCAAGTGATACACGTATTCTTTCCGTTACAGCAGTAGACAAAGATCCAGAGATGGCAAAGAAGATTGCTGACACGCTGGCAAACATCAGCTGACTTTATCGGAGACAAGATGGAAGTAACACCGCCGAAGATTATTGAAGAAGGTGAAGTGCCGACAATCCAGACAAGTCCGAGTACAAAGAAGAATGTGCTGATCGGAGCACTGGCTGGTCTGGTTCTTTCCGCAGGTATTATTATCCTTCTCACACTGATGGATGATACAATCAAGTCAGAGGAAGATATCGAGAACTACCTTGGTCTGACAACACTGGCAAGTATTCCAGATAGAAAAGACTACATTACAGGAAAAGGATCTCGCAATTCAAGCAAGGCAGCATCAAAGAAAAAGAAGAAAAAAAGGAGGAAAAAATAAATGGCAATTCAGAGAGTTATGATGACGGACTCCAGAAAAGAAGACGTCTTCTATGAAGAGGCTATTAAAACCCTCCGTACAAATATGCAGTTCAGCGGTGTCGAGACAAAGAGTATTGTTATCACAAGCTGTTATCCGAATGAAGGAAAAAGTGACGTGGCTTTCCAGCTTGCAGTAGAGATTGGAAAGATGGGAAAGAGAGTTCTGATTATAGATGCAGATATCCGTAAATCCAGTTATATCAAACGTTACCAGATCAAGCAGAAGACCAATGGACTGTCACAGTATTTAAGTGGACAGGTTGCTTTGGAGGAAGTGATTTATTCTACAAATTACCGTAATCTTGAGATTATATTTTCCGGTCCGTACGCTCCGAACCCATCAGAGCTTTTGGAGCAGGGACGTTTCAGCAGACTGATTGAAGAGACGAGAAAAGCCTATGATTATGTTTTAATCGATACACCACCGATCATCAATATGAGTGATGCAGCAATCGTAGCAAAACAGTGTGATGGTGCAATCCTCGTAATCGAGAGCGAAGCAGTAAGCAGAAGAGATGCTATGAAAGCAAAAGATCAGCTTATGAAGAGTGGATGTAAGCTTCTCGGTGCAGTATTGAATAAAGTGGATATGAAGAAAGAGAAATATTATAGTAAGTATAATTCATACTACTATGGTAAAAGCAAACAGGAATAGTCGGATATGCAGTGGAGAATATCCGCTGCATATTCCATTTTACAGGGGAATTACAGACAAAACATTTAAGATGAATAAAATCAGATGTTTTGTTATGTAGTCAGACAGAAGACTATCAGGGGAAAAGGGTGTACGAGGAGAATGTACAGGAAGAACAGTAACAGTTGGTTGAAGCACTGGGACTTCATCATATTAGATCTTGTCGCATTACAGCTGGCTTATGTAAGCAGCTTTGTATTGCGCATGGGAATAAATGATCTGGATCATAACGGATTATATCTGAATATCGGGATTTTTATTGCACTGGTAGACATTTGTACAGCTTTCTTTACAGAGCCATATCATGGGATCATGAGAAGAGGATACTTTGTAGAGTTTAAAAATGTATTGAAGCATGTGTTTATCGTGAGTGCGCTTGTAATCGTATATCTCTTTATGAGTAAACAGGGAAGCATGACCTCACGTCTTGTGATTACATCATTTATTCCAATGTCAGTTATTTTGATTTATGCGGTGCGAATCATATGGAAGAGATATTTACTGAAACATGGCAATATGCTCTATTCAAAAATAAATATGCTCCTTGTTTCAACAAGTGATGAAATAGATTCCATGTTAAAACGAGTGGAACAGAATGTATTTAATGAATTCGATATTGTCGGAATCGTACTTGCAGACCGCGAACCGGAAGAAAATGAATTGATCGAAGGAATTCCGGTCGTAAGTAAGATCGATACAGTAACTGAATACATACAGACAAGATGGGTTGATGCTCTTCTTGTTGGAATTAAGAAGAAAACATTGATACCGGAAGATTTGTTTGAAACATGTGTGAACATGGGGATTACAGTTCACGAATGTCTGGATAACAGAACGGGATGGACAGGAAATCAGTTTATTAACCGTATGGGTGGATATACAGTCCTGACTTCCAGCGTCAGAGTGATTTCCTCACGACAGGCTATGATGAAGAGAACGATGGACATCTGTGGCGGAATCGTTGGAATGATTCTGACAGGTATCATTACAATATTCCTTGCTCCGGCAATCTATATTGCTTCACCGGGGCCAATCTTCTTCTCTCAGATGAGAGTAGGAAAAAACGGAAAATTATTTAAAATCTATAAATTCCGAAGCATGTATATGGATGCAGAGGAACGCAAGAAAGAACTGATGAAACAGAACGAGATGAAGGGGCTCATGTTCAAGATGGAGAATGACCCAAGAATCATCGGAAGCGGAGCGGATGGAAGCAAGCGTGGACTTGGCTGGTTTATCCGTAAGACATCTCTGGATGAATTCCCGCAGTTCTGGAATGTACTCAAAGGAGATATGAGTCTCGTAGGAACCCGTCCACCAACAGTAGATGAGTGGAAACAGTATGAGCCATATCACCGCGGAAGACTTGCCGTGAAGCCGGGACTGACCGGAATGTGGCAGGTGAGTGGAAGAAGTGATATCACTGACTTTGAGGAAGTTGTGAAGCTTGATATGGAATATGTCAAGAACTGGAATGTCGGAATGGATATTAAGATTCTGTTCAAGACCGTCGGAGTCGTGCTTAAGGGCAGCGGATCCAAGTGATGGAATGGATGGAAGAGATGAAGTAGAATGAATGATGATCTGCAGTGGAACCGGGAGGGGAAGCTGCAGGTGTTATTAGTTCTGAACGTATAGCTACGGGTAGAAATAAACGAAGAGGGAAGACAGGGGTGCTTGGGATAGGAATGGAGCTTGGTGAGATGTTTTTCTTTTTTGGAGATTTGAACGTATAGCTAAACGAGAAATAAGCAAGAGGAAATCATAGGAATGTCAAATAAGAAAAATCTTCTGATTTATGCTCATTACTATATTCCGGATACTGCGTCAACGGGGCAGATTCTCCGTGAACTGGCGGAGGGTATGCTGGATAAGTTCAACATCACGATCATCTGCGTGGTGCCGAGTTACTTAGGGACGATTGAGGATAAATATAAGACACAGAAATATTACGAAGAAGAAATCAATGGCGTGAAGGTTCTGCGAATCCGAGTGCCGGAGTTCAGTAAGGCCAATAAAAAGAGCCGTGTGAAGAATATTGTTTCCTATTTCTTTGGGGCAATGGGGGCAACTTTCAAGGTTGGAAAAATGGATTATGTGTTTTCCATCTCTCAGCCTCCGATTCTTGGAGGACTGCTGGGTGTTTGGGGTAAGTGGGTGAAGCACGCCAAGTACATTTATAACATTCAGGATTTTAACCCGGAGCAGGTGCTGGCTGTTGGTTACACCAAGAGCAAGTTTGTTACTGATGCCATGATGTGGTTTGACAAGTTCAGTTGCAAGCGTAGTGACTTGATAATCACGGTTGGTCGTGATCTGGTGGAGACGGTAGAAAATCGCTTCAAGGGTAAGAAAGTCCCGAAAACCGTTATGATCAACAACTGGATTGATGAAAACGAAATCTATCCGTTGGATGAGAATAATGAAAAGGTTCTTGCCTTCAAGAAAAAATACGGTTTGGATGGCAAGTTTGTCATTATGTATTCAGGCAATATTGGACTGTACTATGACCTAGAGAATCTGATGAAGGTTGTGGAGAGAATCAAGCCGGGAACTAAGACTGTGGATGGAAGAGAAGTTGTTTTTGCATTTGTAGGTGCCGGTTCTGTGTTGGACAAGCTGGTCTTGTATGTAAAAGAGCGTCATATGGACAATGTGGTATTCATTCCATATCAGGATAAGACAGACCTTATATATTCTTTGAATGCTGGTGATGTTCATTGGTGTGTGAATGCAAAACGAATTAAGGGCGTGAGTTGCCCATCGAAGGCATACGGAATAATGGCTGCGGCTAAGCCGATATTAGGAGTGCTTGAAGAAGGTTCCGAGGTTCGATGTCTGATTGAAGATATGCACGGTGGTCTTTGTTGTGAGCCGGGTGAGTATGACAAGGTCGAGGAGAACATCCGCTGGTTCATTGAAAATGCTGGAAGTGGCGAACTGAAGGCAATGGGAACTAGAGGTCGTGAGAATCTGGAGAAGAATCTGACTAGGGCTGTGTCGGTGAGAAAGTATGCGGAAGAGATTCTGGAGTTGTAAAGGAGGCGAGAGGTATGAACAGTAACTGGTTTAAGCTGGTTATGAAGATGACGAAAGTTGAATATGGAAAGAACCTCTTGCTGAAGGGAGTTCCGATTATCTTCAACAAAGGCGGTGCCAAGCTGAAAATTGGAGAGAACGTCACAATCAAGAGTAGCTTCCTGAGTAATCTGGTTGGCCTTTACAGCCGCACGATTATTGTCACTCGTGCTCCGGGAGCAGAGATTGAGATCGGCGATAACGTAGGGATAAGTGGAGCAACAATTTACGCCCGGAAGAAAATCACAATTGGTGAGAACACCTGCATCGGTGGTAACTGCAAGATTCTGGATAATGACTTTCATCCCATCGAGGCAGAGGCAAGAAACAAACTGCTGCGAGATGAAAACGGTGGCGACAGTAATCAAGTGCCGAGCCGAGAAATTAAAATCGGCAGGAACTGCTTCATTGGGTGCAATAGTATCATCCTAAAAGGCACAGTGCTGGGTGATGGTTGCGTTGTTGGTGCCGGTGCGGTGGTCGTTGGAAAATTTGAAGATAACTGTGTGATTGCTGGAAACCCGGCGAGAGTTATTAAAAGGTTGTGAGGAAAATGACAGATTTAACAGTAGTTATACTAACAAAAAATGAAGAAAAGAATCTCAGAAAGTGTGTGGAGTCTTTTCGTGGAGTTGCTAAGAGATTCGTTATTGTAGATAGTTTCAGTACAGACGGAACAGAAGCTTTATGTAAAGAACTAAATGCAGAACTTCAGAAAATTGGATCTAGTTTGGATTTTTACCAGAACAAGTGGATTTCTTATGCAGATCAGTTGAATTGGGGGCTCCAAAACACTGGTATCGATACAGAGTGGTCTATGCGTATGGATGCTGATGAAGAAATCATGGAAGATTTGGCAGCGGAAATTGATGAGAAACTTCCGAATGTCAAGGAACCTGTGAATGGTATTATCCTTCGGCGCAGGGTTTATTTCATGGGCCGCTGGATCAAGCATGGTGGTCGCTATCCAGAATTGTTACTTCGTATTTCCCGTACAGGTAAGGCTTCCTGCGAGATGAAAATCATGGATGAACACATGATTCTGTCCGAGGGGACAACTGTTGAGTTTAAGAATGATCTGATTGACAACAATCAGAAGGATTTGGAATGGTGGACAGCAAAACACAACTGGTACAGCAATCGGGAAGTTTTGGATCACCAGATGACACTTGAGAATGAAATGGATGAAAGTCTGGAACAGGATGGCACATCGTCTGGGCAAGCAAAGATGAAGCGTGTAGTAAAGAACAGTGGCTATTATAGACTGCCGAAGTTTTTCCGTGCGCATTTGTATTTCATCTATCGGTATTACATTAAGCTGGGTTTCTTAGATGGGCCAGAGGGAAAGATATTCCATTTCTTGCAGGCATATTGGTATCGTTTTTTAGTAGATGCCAAGATTTATGAATGCGAGAAAAATGGTACTAAGATGAAGCCACAGGGAGATTTGAAAGCATAAGAGGAGAAGAACGATGACGGATGGGCGCAAAGATATTTTGATTATTATGGGGAGGTATCTTCCGGGATACAAAGACGGAGGACCGGTACGTTCCATTAAGAATCTGACAGATTTTTTGGGAAAAGAATACAATTTTAAAATACTGACCTGTGATAGAGATCATGGAGATACAGAAGCCTATCCGAACATCAAAGTTAATGGCTGGAATCGTGTAGGTAATGCGGATGTATATTATGTTCCGCCGAAAGGATTTAGCCAGAAGCTAATAGTGGAACTTGCTAGGCAGGTAGACTTGGTGTATGTTTGCGGTTGCTTTAATGATTATGCAATTAACACATTGATTGCAAATCGTCTTGGCAAAATTAAAGTTCCGGTTATTGTTGCTGCGATGGGATTGTTTTCACCTGGAGCTTTGCAAATTAAAAGTCTAAAAAAGAATACATTTATAAATGTGTTTAATACATTGGGGCTGTTCAAAAATGTGTATTGGTCAGCAACTTCCGAAATGGAAGTGACGGACATTTTGAATGTGATAAAAACAGACAGAAAAAAGATATTTATTGCCGAAGATCTGCCAAGAGCTGTACGGGGAGTAAGAATTATCAAAATCAAGAATCCAGGAGAACTAAAAGTAGTTTTTATCTCCCGGTTTTCCCCCAAAAAAAACCTTTTACAAGCGATAAAAATTCTGCAGCAAGTTAAATGTAATGTGAAGTTTACTCTGTATGGACCGGATGAGGATAAGGACTACTGGTCTGAATGTCAGAAAGAGCTGAATAAGTTTCCTAATAATGTAAGCTGGGCGTGGAAAGGAAATCTGGAATCCGAAAAAGTTGTAGAAACACTGAAGAATCAGGATGTATTTTTGTTTCCAACGAGAGGAGAGAATTTTGGGCATGTTATTCAGGAGGCTCTTTCTGCCGGATGCCCTTGTATTATAAGTGATCAAACGCCTTGGCAAGATTTCAAATCACAAGGGGTAGGTTATGTTTTGCCGTTAAGTGATGATGAATCTTTTGTAGATGCAATAGAGAAGTATGCTGCTATGGGGCAGGAAGAATTTCAAAATGTAGTAGATAAGGCGCATCAATATGCGATTCGTGTAAGTAACGATAAAGTGAAGAATACAGGTTACAGGAGAATTTTTGAAATAAGGAATAGATGAGATGAAAAAGAAGGTAAAAATTTTGCATATTGTTCCTGCCTTTACATATGGAATTGCTTCTTATGTGAAAGGTCTTATAGAAGGAGCTGATGCGGATAAAGTACAATTTGATGTAATGGGCTTTGGTGAAGTCCCAGATGAATTTCGTACTCTAGTGGAAAGTAAAGGTGGAAAATGTATTTCGTTGCCAAGTATCCATCGAGAACTGAAAAAGATGGTGGCATTACTTGCAGATTCAATTAAAACTGGAAAATATGATGTAATGCACTGTCACGTTTATGGATACAGAGGTGTTGTATTTAAAGCTTTGGGTAAGCGGTATGGCATAAAGCATATCATTATCCATGCACATGCCTCGGATGAAGAAAACAAGTCTAAGTTTCATAAGCTTCAGACAAGTTTAAATAGAATCTGCAATGTTTCCTTTGCGAATCACTATTTCACTTGCAGCACAATCGCTGCTGAGTATCAATATGGAAAGAATTTTTGCGGAAAACATAAAATTGTAACAATGCCTAATAGCGTGAAAACGGAAAAGTTTTGCATTGATATTGATAGCGTTGAAAAAGAAAAGTACTACAGAGAACTGAAAATAAGTGAAGAAAACTTTGTTTTAATTCATGTTGGCAGATTTTATAATCAAAAAAATCATAGCTTTTTAATAGATATTGTAAAGGCTGTAAAAACAGATTGTCCAAATGTGGTTGCACTATTAGTCGGAACAGGAGAACTGCAAGATAACATTAAAGAGAAAGTTGAGAAAAATTACCTTCAAAATAATATTCGCTTCTTAAATGAAAGAGCAGATGTTAATAAACTCTTGCAACTGGCTGATGTGTTTGTTCTTCCCTCGTTTTTTGAAGGGCTTCCGGTTGTTGGTATTGAAGCACAAGCTGCTGGTTTACCATTACTCGTTGCAGATACTGTGACAACAGAAGTAGATATGGATATGGGGCTTGTTGAATTTCTTCCAATAGATAATGGTGTTGAAATATGGAAAACAGCAATTTTGAATAAGGGTAAAAATCGCAATAGAATGACACCGCATAATAGAAAACTAGCTTTGCAGAAAAAAGGGTTTACCACAGTAGGCCTGTGGGAAAAGTATTATAAAGAAGTCATGGAGTATGCTGGTGGTGAATATGAGTAATGCAAAATTAAGTGTAATTGTTCCTATATATGGGGTAGAGCAGTATTTGGATAGATGTATTCAAAGTATTGTTAATGTTAATTACAAAAATATTGAAATAATTTTGGTAGACGATGGTTCCAAGGATGGCTGTCCTGCTATATGCGACTCATGGGAACAAAAAGATAATCGCATCAAAGTTATTCACAAGCCGAATGGTGGTTTAGTAAGTGCTCGTAAGGCTGGATTGGAAATTGCTACCGGTGAGTATGCAACTTATGTGGATGGTGATGATTGGATAGAGCCTGAAATGTATGATTGCTTGGAGCAATATGATGTTGATTTGATTGTTGAAGGATTTGTTTCAGATGATGGTAAAAATTGCAAGAAGGTAACGAATCGTGTTTCACCAGGACAATATAAAGATGAACGCAAAAGCAAATTATGCGAGCAAATGATTTTGGATAAAAACAGAAATTTTATTATTTATCCAAATGTCTGGAATAAGGTTTACCGAAGAAATAAGCTCGTGGACATTCAATTTCAAGTGCCAGACAATATATCACTTGGGGAAGATGTTGCCGTTACATATAGTTATTTAATAGGTTCAAAAGAAATTGTCATTTTAGATAGCTGCTACTATCATTATATCCATAATCCTAATAGCATGACAACAAAAAAGGATGTTAAGTATTTAGAAAAGTGTATGCCATTGTTCGACTATTTGATGGATGAAAAAGATATTTCAAGAGAACAGTTATGCGACTATATGTGTTCGATGATGATAAGCGGCATTAGTATTCTTCTTGATCCACGTATGAAAATCCGGTCATCATATTTGAAGTACATGGTTGCTGCGTATCATAAAAGAGCAAAAATGAGAGAATATATAGAGCAGAGTGTTATTTTTCAAAAGGATGTGCTAATCAGGAAAATGATAAAATCTTTTGAGTCAGAAAGAATGTTGAAGTCTAAATTCTTCGTCTGCCTTTATATTCTTAGATGTCATTTGAAAATTGAAAATAGAGAGGAAAAGGAAAATTGACAGTAAAGAGCGCATGGAAAACAATAGGATTTATTTTGATTAATATAATGGGACTGCTTCTTTTTTCTTTCCGAATTAATGATGATCAAAACATGACATTTGCAATATTTGCATGTATTCAGTGTGTCTTTGGTTTATTATTACTGAAAGATGCGTATCCAATCTATTCGGTTGCACCGCTATTTTTGATTGTATCAGAGGTAATGCATTTTGGAGAAGCCTTTGTTCTTGGAATTGGTAGAGAAGACTTATTAGATGTTTCAAATGTTGTTCTTGCTGGTAGTATAAAAAATTACAACATTGCCAATATATTTGCTTTTTCTGTTCAGACGATGGTTGTTGTAGGAATGATTTATGCAGGAGGTTCTAGAAAAAAGTATAAACTTAAAGGAACTGAAAAAATTGATCGTCTATATCAACATAATAAAAATATAACATATAGTGTTGGTTTGCTGCTATTTTTAATAGGTGTAGGACCTACAATGCTATATTATGGGAAAATGCTTCAACAAACATTAAGTGGCATTACATATGTTGGAATACGTGAAAGCGTTGATTTGGGACCATTATTGTTATTGACGGTTTTTTTTCATCCCGGTGTGATATTGATGATTCTTGGCTCTCTTGATAGTCCAGGAAAGCTGAAAGCAAAGTTGATTTTCTATTTAGCCTGTGTGTTCGAAGTTGTTTGTATGCTGACGGGCAATCGAGGACAACAGCTCATGTATCTGCTTGTGTATATTTTTATATATTATCGTTATATTGGAAAATTTAATTGGAAAAAAATATTGCCGTTTGCATTACTTGGATATGTTACTATAGCTTTTCTATATGCAATTTCATCTACAAGATTGTATGGATTTGCTGGGTTTGATTTGAATGCGTTTACAAAGGTTCTAATGGGTGAGCCTATTTTGGCCTTGCTTGCAGAGCAGGGGTCAACTTTAAATATGGTGGCTCTAACAGTTAGAGATGTTCCATCATATACACCCTTTTCTTATGGAATTCAGTATTTGGCAAGTTTGCTTTCTGTTTTACCTGATACAGGCGGATGGAAGGGAGGACTGGTTAACCTAGTAGGAACTTTGAGTTATCTTAACACAAAACTTCCGCTAGGAGATTCATACATAGCAGAGTTATATCATAATTTCGGTTGGTTCGCTATGCCGTTTGCATCTATAATAGGATTCTTTATTGGAAGAGTTGATCAAAGAATTGAACAAAATGTAAAAGAAAATAATTATTTATATCTAGGTAGCTATTTGATTCTTTTTAGAAGCTTATTGTGGATGGTAAGATGTAATTTTTTCAATTTTTTATATGACTTTGTTTGGAGCTATATCATCATTTATTTGGCAACAAATATTGTTGTCAGATATAAAAAAAGATTTTGAAATCGGGGGAATATACACATGTTTGACTATAAGAGATGTTCCTTCGTACACACCTTTTGTATGGGGGGTGCAATATTTGGCAAGGCTAGTAAATGCTTTCCCAGGAACGAGCTATTGGGCAGGCAATCTTCCTAATATGGCTGGAACTCTATCATATCTAGATACGACACTGCCATTAGGCGATTCGTACATAGCGGAGTTGTATCATAATTTCGGGTGGTTATCACTTTTGGTAGCTCCTCTAATTGGACGCATGATAGGGCAAATTACAATATCAATTGAAGATAAAATGTCTGGAGAACAATGTTTAGAATGCGCGTGTTACTTGGTTGCATTTAGAGGAATTCTTTGGGTTGTTAGGTCTAATTTGTTTAGCTTTCTATTTAATTATATATGGGGAACAATAGGATTAGCGTTAGTAACCCTTGGTTGTTTGAATTTCCTTAAAGTAAAAAATGCTGAAAGGGTAACAAGGTGACAACTCGATTTTATAAAAGGGAGAATGAAAATTTGATGATATCATTTATCGTTCCGGTTTACAATGGGGAAAAAACAATAGAAAGGTGCTTAAGTTCTATTTGTAATCTGCGAGAAAAAAATATCGAGATTATTGTAGTAAACGATGGCTCCACGGATTGCACAAAAGATATTCTTGAGAATTTAGCACAAGCGGATAAAAGAATAAAAGTTGTCAATATACCGAATGGTGGAGTGAGCAATGCTAGAAATATAGCACTGAAGCTAGCGAAAGGAGAGTATGTAGCATTTTCTGATTGCGATGATATTGTGCTAAATGATTATAATGGAGTTCTTGAAATTTTGGAAAGGCAAGCATTCGATATCATTGTTTGCGATTATGTACATAATAAGGAAACTATAAGAGAAGATTTTCATAGAAAAAAACTTCAAGCAGGAGATAATGATTGCCAATTCCTTTATGAAGAGGCTGCTATAGGACAATTTAATAGTATCTGGTGTAATGTATATAGACGAGATTTAATAGAACAGAATAACCTAAAATTTGATCCTGAAATGAAGATGGGCGAGGATGCCAAGTTCAATTTGGATTATGTTGATTTGTGTAAGTCTTGCTATTATTACAACAAGCCAGTGTACGAATATATTGATGACAATAGCACAAGCGCAATGCATTCATATAAGGCATCTTATTTGAGAGATCATATTATATTGTATGATCGCCAGTTAGACTTTCTGAATAAGCACCAATTGAGTAAAGGATTCGAGATAGACGATTATATGGTGTCACGGATCTTTGGAGTTTTGTACTATTCTAAAGATAAAATTGAAGATACAATTATTCTAAAATTTGAAAAGAGCGTTCTATTTGAAAAGATTAAAAATGCAAAATTGAGACAAAATAAAAGCAGAATTAAAAAGATGTTAATCAAAAGTGGCTTATATAAGGTTGATGTTATGAGAAACTTGATAGTCAGATTTATTAGTATAAAGTGATGGAAAGGATTAATTATATGGGTATTAAAGATCATGTACGGAGTTGGCTTAAATCAGATGAGAAGAGATATTGTTTATATCAAGCATTTGCAAGAAGAAATGATGCGGAATTTAATAAATGGATTCTTCAATATCATTCCCCCAATATTTTAGAATTTGAAAATAGAGGGAACTTATATCCAGAAAAAATCATTTATGAGATTCAGAATAATGACAGTAATCTTGGCTTTTTTGGTCTGTGGAAGCAAACACTTCATAGAATCGGGTATGCAGAATCGCTAGGGTTACTTCCAGTTGTAAATTGGGGTACAAAAACACCATACTATGACAAGGAAAAGGGAGATAATTGTTTTGAGTACTACTTTGAACCAGTTTCTTCAGTTGCAGTAAATGAAGTGTCAGAGTGCAAAAATGTTGTTGAAGCTAAAGGGTGGCAACAGCAGAAAAACTTTGAAGATAAAGGGTATGTTCTCGAAGAACAAAAATTGAAAAGATATATTGAATTGCAAAAGAAATATATCCATATTAAGAAGAATATGAGAGAAGAAATTGAAAATGAAATTAAACAAGTAATTGGAAATAAAAAAACGATTGCAGTTCATATTCGAGGCGTTGAATGGGGAAATATAGCCAATCATCCAGTACCTATTGGGTTAGATAAATACACTGATTTGATTGATAAAGCTATTGCAGAAAATAATTTTGAGCAAGTGTTTGTGGCATCTGACAGCGAGGATACTCTCAATGCAATGAAAGAAAAGTATAGAGATTGTATTGTGTGCTTTGACGATGTAGTTAGAGCAAAGGCAGGAAGTCACACACTGGCGATTTTTGATAGTGATAATGATAAGCCGAGTGCACATTATCTGATGGGACGGGAAGTTCTTAGAGATATGCTTGCCCTGAGTAAATGTCAAGGTTTAATAGCGGGATATTCTAACATTAGTTTGGCAGCAATTGTGTGGAAAAACGCAGATGAAGAGAGAAACTATGAGTATTGTCAAATAATGCAGAATAAAATAAATCGAACTGGCGTCTCCGTTGAAGAGGCTGTAAAGAAAATGAAAGGATAAGAATATGAAGTATTTAATTCTCGGTGCCGGTCCAGCCGGATTAACAGTAGCAAATATGTTCAAGCAGAAGGGTATTACTGACTTTTTAGTATTGGAACGTGAGGCAACGGCAGGCGGACTTTGTCGTTCGGTTGATGTTGATGGGGCTCCGTTCGACATTGGCGG
>OCHN01001538.1_pt1 | contig 18129 bp, 10 predicted proteins | sample 1538911 | NCBI WGS metagenome assembly OCHN01 (sample SAMN04571736, study PRJEB22368) | human gut metagenome | biome: human gut; material: stool | host: Homo sapiens | place: Luxembourg | collected 2013-01-11 | reverse complement strand
GACAGTGTGGCAGCCCATTTCTCAAAAGCCTCGCCGTTCACTCCGAAGCCGAAGTTGCGTGCGAGCGTCATGAAGTATGCGTCCTCCCATGATCCGTTTCTCTCCTTCACTCTCCTGCTTATCGCCTCTGTCTTCTGCTCCAGACGTTCCGTCTGCAGGGCGCTCATCCAGCTGTGTACAGTCAGTTTCTGCAACTGTCCTATCACTTCGTGGCAAGGCGGGAAACGGTCCTCTTTCAGCAGTCTGGAGTAGTTTGTAGTCACATATTCCGGCACGTCCATCTGCATCTGTCGCATCGTTTCGCCCCGGCTGCTTCTCACCGGCATGTCGTCTTCGCCCACCACGTGAAGAATCACGTTGTCGTATGCCTCGTCCTTGTCGTGGCCATGCAGAAACCAGTCAGATGCCTTGTCGTGAATCTCCACATTGCCAACCCACAGCATCCCGTCCACCTTTATCTTCGCATTGAAGAAGTCAGGTCCGGCGTTGCTGTTGTGCAGTCCCGGGTCAATCACCTCCACCGTCTCTCCCTTGTTCGTGGTCATCCGGTGTAGCGGATACATTCTGTGGCGCCAAATATAATGAAGAAGAATTTCCATCGTGTTTCTCTGTTTGCTGTCAAGTCATGTCGTCATGACTGGCTTGGGATTCATAATCACCTGCGAAGATAACAAAAATCATTGAAATGTCGTCATCCCATGGCAAAAATCAGTTTTTTTTGTCTCCCGGCGAGATAAATTCCACAAATCATGCGTGTTCTGAAAAATATCCGTATATTTGCAAATACAAATTGCAAATATAACAAGCATGGGCCAGTGGTCATGCCATTTTGGCCCGTTGTCGTTTTAATCAAGAATCAACAGCAATGACTTATTCAATTGAAAAAGTAACGACATTGATAGGGGCGCGTAGATATGGAGACCAAGCCGCCAACATCGGCTTTCTGCTCACCGACAGCCGTTCCCTCTGTTTCCCTGAGGAAACGTTGTTCTTTGCCCTCAAGTCCGGCCGTCGCAATGGCCATGAGTTCATACCCGACCTTTATCGTCGAGGAGTGAGAAACTTTGTTGTGGACGCATTGCCACAAGACTATGCCACCACTTATGCAGGTTCCAATTTCCTCAAGGTAATTAGTCCGCTCGAAGCGCTGCAACGTCTTGCCGAGCGCCATCGCGACGAGTTCAACATCCCCGTCGTGGGCGTAACGGGCAGCAACGGCAAGACCATCGTCAAGGAGTGGCTCTATCAGCTGCTCTCTCCGTCGCTCAGCGTCACGCGCAGTCCTCGTAGTTACAATTCCCAGATTGGCGTTCCGCTCTCCGTCTGGCTGCTCGGCGAGCAGTCACAGGTGGGAGTATTCGAGGCAGGCATCAGCCAACCCGGCGAGATGCAGGCACTGCGCAACATCATACAGCCCACCATCGGCGTGATAACCAATATCGGCAGTGCCCATCAGGAGAATTTTCCTTCGATGGAAGCCAAGGTGGATGAGAAGCTCGACCTCTTCCGCGACGCCAGCGTGATAGTATATCCCGGCGACAGCAAGGAGATAGCCAGCCGAGTGGGCGAAAGGTCGTTCAAGGGCGAACACCTGTGGTGGTCGGTTGCCGACGCCAATGCTCCGCTATATATAAAGAATGTGGAGAAGGGCGAGACCTCCACCACCGTTACCTATATATATAATAAGGTGGGCGGGGAATGTCAGTACACCCTGCCTTTCATCGACGAGGCATCCATCGAGAACTCCATCACCTGCTGCGCCGTATGCCTATCGCTCGGTATTTCTGCCGCCGACATCGCCGGGAGAATGCCGAAGCTGGAGGCTGTCGCCATGCGACTGGAGGTGAAGCAGGGCCAGCATGGCTGCACGCTCATCAACGATTCCTACAATTCCGACATCAACTCTCTTGACATAGCCCTCGACTTCATCAGCCGCCGTCCCGACCACAAGGGGCGTCGCCGCACGCTGATTCTCAGCGACATCCTGCAGAGCGGAATGACGCGCGACCAGCTTTATGCAGAGGTGTCAGAACTATGCGTCAAGAGGGGAGTGGAGAAATTCATCGGTGTGGGTCCCGACCTCATGTCAGAGGCAGACAGAATCGGGGTGGGAGAGAAATACTTCTTCCCCGACAGTCAGACCTTCATCAAGAGTCCCGTCTTCAGCACACTCCGCGATGAGGTGATACTCATAAAGGGAGCGCGCGCCTTCGGTTTCGACGGCATCAGCGAACTCCTGGAACAGAAGGTGCATGAAACTATCCTTGAGGTGAACCTCCAGGCTGTGGTGGACAATCTCAACTACTACCGCTCTTATATGAAGCCCGAAACCAAGCTCGTATGTATGGTGAAGGCAAATGCCTATGGCAGTGGAGCGGTGGAGGTGGCAAAGACATTGCAGGACCACCGTGTGGACTATCTCGCCGTTGCCGTTGCCGACGAGGGAGTGACGCTCCGCAAAAACGGAATCACGAGCAACATCATGATAATGAATCCGGAGATGACGGCATTCAAGACGATGTTCGACTATGACCTCGAACCGGAGGTCTACAGTTTCCGTCTGCTCGACGCCCTTGTCAAGGCTGCCCGGCGCGAGGGAATCACGGGCTACCCCGTACACATCAAGCTCGACACCGGAATGCACCGTCTCGGCTTCAACCCCAAGACCGACATTGACGAACTGATACATCGTCTGCAGTCGCAGAACGCCATCATCCCCCGTTCAGTGTTCTCGCATTTCGTGGGTTCCGACAGTGACGACTTCGACAATTTCTCCAAGATGCAGTTCGACCTCTTCGATGAGGCGAGCAGCAAGCTGCAGGCAGCGTTCCCCCACAAGATCCTGCGCCATATCTGCAACTCTGCCGGCATCGAACACTTCCCAGAGCGCCAGCTTGACATGTGTCGTCTCGGTCTCGGACTATATGGTATCGACAGCCGCGACAACCATATACTGAACAATGTGAGCACTCTGAAGACCACCATCCTGCAGCTGCGTGATGTGCCGAAGGAGGAGACAGTGGGCTATAGCCGCAAGGGGCACCTGACGCGCGACAGCCGCATCGCAGCCATTCCGATAGGATATGCCGACGGACTGAACCGCCACCTGGGCCGTGGCAACTGCTACTGTCTGGTGAACGGACAGAAGGCGCCTTATGTTGGTAACATCTGCATGGACGTGGCGATGATCGACGTCACTGGCATACCGTGCAAGGAGGGTGACACAGTGGAAATCTTCGGCGACCATCTGCCAGTGACAGTTCTCTCCGATGTACTCGACACCATCCCATACGAGGTGCTCACCTGTGTGTCAGACCGCGTGAAGAGGGTGTACTACCAGGATTGATATCTTAACCCCAACGGTCATTTCGCCTGTATTCTCACAGTCAGGCAATACGGTTGCCATAAAATAATGGCAAGAAAAACCTGACCAAATGACATAAATAAACTTTGTTGCTTCCGTCAGCATTCCGATTCACAATGCGAATGCTGGCGGATTTTCTTTTTATCAGTGTCAGGCGATTCTCATTTTTTTTGAACAGGGAAAGGATAAACAGATTGATGCGATGATTACGGATTACGGATTAATACTGTTTGTTTTCTTTTTTATTGATTTTTTTGCGGAAAGAAGAAAAAAAACGCTATCTTTGCAGACTAGAACAAACAATATTAATCTTATATTAAAACAAATGGCTTCAATACAAACTACTAAGATGTCCAACTTCCGTTGGGTTATTTGTGCTTTGCTGTTTTTGGCAACTACAGTCAACTACATGGACCGTCAGGTTCTGTCGCTGACATGGAAAGACTTTATTGCTCCGGAATTCCACTGGACCGACGATGATTACGGAACGATAACCGGTTGGTTCTCAATCTTCTACGCTGTATGCAACCTCTTCGCAGGTAAGTTCGTAGACTGGATGGGAACAAAGAAGGGCTACCTCATCGCCATCTTCGTATGGTCTACAGGTGCCGTTCTCCACGCCCTCTGCGGTGAGGCAGCTATGCTCATCGAGGGATACGACTCTATAGAAGCCCTGCGTCTTGTGCAGGCAGGTTCAGATGCTGCCGTGGCAATCGCCACCGTCAGCGTATGGCTCTTCCTCTCATGCCGCCTCGTGCTGGCAGCCGGTGAGGCAGGCAACTTCCCTGCTGCAGTGAAGGTTACGGCAGAATACTTCCCAAAGAAAGACCGCGCTTTCGCCACTTCAATCTTCAACAGCGGAGCTTCAGTAGGAGCCCTCGCCGCACCTGCCACCATTCCGTTGCTCGCCAACGCCTGGGGCTGGGAGATGGCATTCGTGGTGATCGGTGTGCTCGGTTATATATGGATGGGCCTCTGGATATGGCTCTATGACAAACCACGCAAGAGCAAGTTCACCAACACTGCCGAGCTTTCATACATCGAGCAGGACGAGGAAGAGGAGAAAGCAGCTGCCGAGTCAGAAGAGGGACACACTGAGGAGAAGACAATCGGATTCCTCAAGTGCTTCACCTTCCCACAGACATGGTCGTTCATCGTGGGCAAGTTCATGACCGACGGCGTATGGTGGTTCTTCCTGTTCTGGGCTCCGGCATACTTCTCCGATGTTTACGGCTACACCTCAGACAGTCCTATGGCTATCGCCCTCATCTTCACCCTCTACGCCATCGTTACGGTGTTGAGCATCGGCGGCGGTTACCTCCCCACATATTTCGTTGACAAGAAGGGTATGAATCCATACATCGGCCGTATGCGTGCCATGTTGATATTCGCATGCTTCCCGTTGCTCGGTCTTATCGCCCAGCCAATGGGAGAAATCAGCGCATGGTGGGTGGCAATCATCATCGGACTTCTCGGCGCAGGCCATCAGGCATGGTCAGCCAACCTCTATTCCACTATCGGCGACATGTTCCCTAAATCTACCATCGCCACAATCACCGGTATCGGTGCCATGGCAGGAGGTATCGGCTCGTTCCTCATCAACAAGGGTTCCGGTATGCTCTTCACCTATGCCGAGAACGCTGCACAGTTCAACTTCATGGGCTTCGAGGGCAAGAAGGGCGGCTACATGATCGTGTTCTGCATCTGTGCCGTGGCATACCTCATCGGATGGGTCATCATGAAGATCCTCGTGCCAAAATACAAGCCAATCGTAGTGGACTGATAATGAACCGCGGTTTCTCCTGACCGCAAGCAGTTATAAAATATTACAATGAACTGCCTGATGGCCATTTGGGGATAATCCGCAGTAAGACATCACGTGTCTGGCATACAGATAAAAAACAGCTGTAAGTTCTTCGAGTCAAAGAGACTCAGGACTTACAGCTGTTTTTTGTATGCCGAATGTTCTTGTTTTTTTTCGGAAAGGAGATGTGCGGTGTTGTTTTCCCGGGAAATCTCTTGCATGCAACACCAGAACCGGCTCTACTTCTTTTATCTTCAATGGGTATACCCATAGAGTACTGAAAACTTGTCGTTAAAGAACCGAGCTTGGTTTAATTATGCTGTAGCAAGAAAGGGAGCGTTTTTGTTAAACGTGATGGGCAGCACAAAGCTCGCTTAATGCCATCTATGGCGCGGAAACGAAAGATGAAAGAAAATAATATTTCCTAAATATTCGTTATTATCAAAGATTGTTTTTATCTTTGTAGAGCTATTTGAAATGATAGCGTTTAAAATCTCATGGCCATGGTGCAAGATTCCCTTCTATGACATCAAGTCATTGTTTGGTATGTATCTTTGCCATTAGCATTTGCGGAGGAGCGTGACTAATATACGAATTAGGTGTTAAAATAACGATTAAATTATATGAAGAGATTTATATATTTGCTTATTGGGCTATTTTTATGTATTTTTGCCAATGCTCAGATTGAGCGTACTATTGATGGAATTATCCTTGGAGTAAGTACAAGACAAGATGTCCTAAATCATATTAAAACGTTAAAATTGCCTTATGAAGAAAAAGGTGATGATATTTTTTATATTGGTGATGTTACTTATGCTAATGTTAATAGGTATGGAATGAATTATCATTTCTACAAAAATGTAGTTTCTAAAATTTCTTTTGTAAAATGGGCAAAGCCTTTATACACGGAAGATGATTTAAATAAAGAATATGAAAATATAGGAGCCAGATATTTTCTGAATCATTATCATGGATTTTTGCATAGTAGTAACAGTATTCATGTTTTAGATCACAAAACAGCAGCAGAGGCCAGGGTGTCATCAAATAGGCTTCCTATGTACCTTAGACTTCACTTCTATGATTTGAATTCTAAGGATAATCGTTACAAGTTTGGGAATATTTGGTAATCATATCCAATCTGATTTAAAACTCTCAATCAGATTGCCGATATTGTCCATGTAGCTAAAAGAGATTTATTAACGGTTTTAAATAATCTATAAATAACGTATGACTAATAGCGTTGACAAAGAAAGAGCGATTCGCGTTATTGTGGGTAATGCGGTAAGATCGTATGCAAATGGTTTCTCTACACGTCATCTTGCAGAGGTTGACAATGAGAACGGGGTTATCAATATGAAGATACACAATGTTTTCATTGCAGCATTGGGTCACGAGATTCAGTATTATTCTGCACTCGCTCGTTCACTAGATAGTTCATTAGGTAACATGTTGGAGAGTATGGCAATAAGTATTGCAGAATTAAACTATACAGTAAGCCAGCATGTAGAAGGTACTTTGTACAAAGAACAGACAGATTATATAGCCGAACTGCTTGAACAATATAAGAGAGGAACAAATCGCAGAAAGCCACATATAGAAGACTATCGGGGCATATCTCAAATAAAAGGTACTGCAGAAACAAAACGTCATGAAAGCGATTACTATCTGATTGACGAAGAAACGGGCATGCATTACCTTATAGAACTAAAAATTGGTGGTGACCTTGACAATAAAAAGGCGCGTTCAGAAAAAGAAGCACTTCTTGAACAGTACTGCATCTTGACAAATAGATTGGGAGAGGAGCGTGTGAAAGTTCTTTTCGCTACGGCTTATAATAGATACGGAGAGGGAAAACCTTGGGCGCAAGGGCGAGTTCGTCAATTCTTTTGTGATGAAGAATTGTGTATAAGCAGCGACTTTTGGAACTTAGTCTGTAAATCTGAACATGGTTACGAAATTGTAATTGATGAGTACAAGAAAAATGCCCATTTTATAAATGAGGCTTTGGACGAAATCAAGGATGCGTATTTACCTAACGAAGAATAAGATTGATGAAAGACCCCTATTGGAAGAAGTGTGTTTTATGTGCAGACAGTAAGGATGTTATAAAACGTATACCAGATAATTCTATCGATTTCATTTTGACCGACCCACCATACAATCTCGGTCAGCATTCCACTGGCAACATACCTTTGCCTGGTCGTTCGGCTATGAATAATGATGTTGCAGATTGGGATATGGTAGATTTTAATCCGGAAGAATGGACCGACGAATTTATTCGTATATTGAAGCCTACTGGTAATTTGTTTATATTCACTTCATATAATCAGCTCGGACGTTGGTATAATTGTCTAGACCACAAGTTTGACACGTCAAACTTCATGATTTGGCATAAAACCAACCCCGCGCCAAAAATTTTCAAGGCGGGTTTTCTGAATAGTTGTGAAATGATATTTACGTGTTGGAATAAAAAACATACATGGAATTTTATTTCGCAGAAAGAGATGCATAACTTCATAGAAAGTCCAATATGTATGCGTCCAGAGCGCTTGAGCAATCCTAAGCATCCAGCACAAAAGCCTGTCGGAATATTGAAAAAGATGATTGGAATTGCGACAAATAAGGGCGATATTATTTTCGACCCATTCATGGGAGTGGGTTCGACAGGAGTGGCAGCTCTAGAACTAGAAAGGCGTTTTATTGGGGTTGAATTGAATAATGAATATTTTGATGCAGCAAAGAAACGAATAGAAATGACATTAAATAAATGTAACAAATCAAACGTAACAGACATTTTCACAGAGGACGATACGTGCATGGTACACGAGCCATTAGTCGGGATGCACACTTCGCTCTTTGCACTTAACGACTTTTTCAAAGCAGATATGTCTGCGGCACAACCTGTTTATATAGATAGACAATCTAACTTGTCACCTATTATCAAGTGGCCTGGCGGAAAGGAAAAGGAGTTGAAGCACATTATTCCTAATCTTCCACAATTTGAAAGATTTTTTGAGCCTTTTGTCGGTGGAGGTTCCGTGTTTATGGGTATTAATGCAAAAGAGCATTACATAAATGATTTTTCTGAAGAATTGATGCAACTTTACCGGTATATATGCAAGACAGATAAGAGCTTTTTCGGATATGCAGAGGCTATTGATGCATCATGGAACAAAGCAGAGAAATTCTTTCAAGATAATAAGGTCTTAGTCGATGTTTACTTAGGATTCAGAAGTGGACAAATCGACAAAGATAGCCTTAAAAAATACATAGTAAATTTCTGTTCTAATAAGAAGAAAGAGATTGAAAACATCTTAGATAGTGCTTTTCGTAGCAAACATTGTATTATGTGTAAAGAGTTCGAAAAAAACCTGTTTCGCAAGATGGTGCGCATGCGCGAACTTGAAGTGCAAAAGCATGAGCTTCCCCTTGAAGACTTAAACGACAACATCGAGACTGCAATTAAGAGCGCATTATACATGAATTACCGCAATCTATACAACGACAGAAGCATCGGTTCGGATAATCCCCCTATGCATTGCGCATTGTTCTTTTTCATACGCAACTATGCATATAGCGGTATGTTTAGATATAGTGGTAAAGGCGAATTTAATGTTCCGTATGGTGGAATTGCATATAATAGTAAATTATTGAAGAAGAAGCTTGATTATTATAAGTCGAAGGCGTTGCTTGAACATTTTAATGATACTCAGATATTTAATTTGGACTTTGAGGAGTTCCTAAAGACAACTCAACCTACAAAGGCAGATTTCGTATTTCTAGATCCACCGTATGATAGCGAATTCAGTACTTATGCCCGTAATGACTTTACAAAAGAAGACCAGGTACGTTTGGCAAACTACATGATTAACGAATGTCCCGCAAAATGGATGATGATAATTAAGTACACTGACTTTATATATGGTCTCTATAATAAGGACGGCGTAAATATTCGAACATTTGATAAGGAATATCTTGTTAGTTTTATGAATAGAAATGACAAGAAAGTCACACATCTTCTTATAACCAATTATTAAAAACATGGAACGAATTACTGAAAATCAACTTATATTACCTGCTCTATATTTGATGGCTAATAATAAAGGTGGGGTAATCACAACACGTGATTTAATTTCTCAACTTACTGGTATATTGCATCCAACAGGGGTAGATGCAATGATACTTAAAAACAGGAAAGATACGTACTTCTCTCAAAAAGTAAGAAATCTTAAAAGTCATGACACATTGACTTCAAAAGACTTGGCGACGAACGAAAATAAAGGATTCAAGATTACACCAAAAGGAAGAGCTTTTTTGTCTTCTCATAGGGATGTTTTAGATTATATCTTGGCCGAACCCTTTAACTATGAGGATATTAAGAGTGCTCTTGATGATATAAAGGAAAGGGATGATTTGCTCCCAATTGAAGAGATTATATCAGAAGGAAATGTAATAACGAAAAATATTAAGATACGTGAGCGGTCGTCTAGATTAAGATTAAGGGCTATTGAGTACTTTACTCATGATGATAAAATATGTTGCGATTGTTGTGGTTTTAATTTTCCCCAGTATTATGGGGGGGGGTCTATGGTAAAGACTGCATTGAAATCCATCACATCAAGCCTATTTTTCAGTATAAGGATGAGTCTTTTGATCAATCTCTAGAAAAAGCGTTGCAAAACCTCCTGCCTGTCTGTCCGAACTGTCACCGTGTTATACACAGCAACAGAATCGGAAGTGGGCAGTTGATATTATTCAAAACAGAGATCAAACAGCGTAAGCAAGCTTCATTATAGATGCCAATATATTATTTAACATAAATCGGATTATTTTGAAATATGGCGGAAAATGTCAACATTGGATAATTCTTTGAGGAAACTATACTTAAGCTTTTTCAAGAATGTTTCCTTTAATGGTATCCAGTGTACGTTTATAATAAGAAAGTAGAATGCTTGTTTATAATATAACTATTTGTTGGAAGTGGAAAAGAAACTAAAGGTAATTTGTTTCTCTTCTGATTCTGTTGCAAGACGCTAGGGAGTAAGGTATGCATTTGTGATTGGCTTAAAAAACATATTGTCGCTAGGATGTTTTATGTTTTTTACGATTTGTAGCTTTTTGCCTTTTTAAGGCGTAATACTTATCCTAAGCTGAGGTAATACTTGCTATTACTCATTAAAAACCAAAATCTAAGAAAACCCTAATGGCCGATTGGGGATTAAGCAGCAGACTCTCAGAAACGATATCAGGTTACTGATGAAACAAAACTCTCTCTCTGGCGTGGGAATTCACTCCCCCCCCCACCACGCCAAGGTGGAATATTAGCTTGTATTTTTGTCGCATAATTATTTGCTGATTATCTTATAGAAATCTTATTCCAAACTGGGGTAAAAAATAATCAGAGAATGAACTTCTTTTGCAAAGGAGGAGCAAAAGCCGCTACCGCAACCAACTTCAGCAAAGCCAGTTGCTTGCCACGCATGCAATGATGATGATTGCAGCAAGAATAGAAAGTGTGACGAAGAGAACACGGGAAATCATCTTGCGTCTCTTTCACACTCTCAAAGATTGCTGCTTGAAAGATTCAGCATCGTCCTTATGATGCCTATGGTGGTGATGGTGGACGTGTTCGTGATAGTGATGTCCGATGGTAGCTTTAGTATTTATGTTCATTGACTTAATATTTTTTTGACCGTCCATTGTCAGCGACAAGGTCACATTGAGGGAAATAATAGTAGTTATAATAGTTCGTGCAGCTTGTGGAGCCATCCGTCCCTCCATGCTTGCATTGCGCTTCCGTGTATGGAAACATATTTACACTGTTGCAAAAGTAATGAATAATTCCGATATAAATAGGTGACGTGTTTTCATTAACGTTTTTTATATTTCCGCCATTCCTATCCGTTACGTCTCTATGTCGTTGGGAAACACGGCATGAAAGCCCTCCGGCGGACAATCCTCATGGCAATGATGTGGCATTAACTTTCTCAATCTTTCTTTCCGTATATCCGCAAAAGTCATTAACTTTGCATCCGTTGCGCCGTTTTCTCCATACTGCCGGAACAACCTTCTGGAGTTCGGAGCGGAGCATTAGAGTTTTGATAACAGACTATTCTACCTAATTGCAAAAATGGAAAAAAATAAGACTTATACCTTTGACGAGGCCTTTCGTGCCTCTATGGAATATTTTGGCGGAGACGAACTTGCCGCAAGAGTGTGGGCCAACAAGTATGCGCTGAAAGACAGTTACGGCAATATCTTCGAACAGACGCCGACAGACATGCACTGGCGTATCGCCCGTGAGGTGGCGAGGATAGAAAACCACTATCCCAATCCGCTCACAGAGCAGCAGGTGTTCGAACTGCTCGACCACTTCCGCTATATCGTGCCGGCAGGCAGTCCGATGACCGGCATCGGCAACGACCACCAGGTGGCATCGCTCTCCAACTGCTTCGTGATAGGTCTCGACGGCGACGCCGACTCCTATGGCGCCGTGATGCTCATGGACGAGGAGCAGGTGCAGCTGATGAAACGCCGCGGCGGAGTGGGCCACGACCTTTCGCAGCTCCGTCCGAAGGGCACTCCGGTGAACAACTCTGCACTCACCTCAACAGGTGTCGTGCCATTCATGGAGCGCTTCAGCAATTCAACACGCGAGGTGGCACAAGACGGCCGTCGCGGAGCCCTGATGCTCTCTATCAGCGTGAAGCATCCCGACAGCGAGGCGTTTATCGACGCCAAGATGCAGGAAGGCAAGATCACTGGAGCCAACGTGTCGGTGAAACTCGACGACGAGTTCATGCAGTGCGCTATAGATGGCAAGGAATACACACAGAAATTCCCTATCGACAGCGATGCGCCGATAGTGACTAAGAAGGCAGACGCCAAGAAACTGTGGGAGAAAATAGTACACAACGCATGGAAGAGTGCCGAACCGGGAGTGCTCTTCTGGGACACCATACTCCGTGAGAGCATCCCCGACTGCTATGCCGACCTCGGATTCCGCACGGTGTCTACAAACCCATGCGGAGAGATACCGCTCTGTCCGTATGACTCATGCCGACTGCTCTCGGTGAATCTCTATTCATACGTGGTGAACCCATTCACACCGGAGGCATACTTCGACTTCGACCTCTTCAAAAAACACGTGGCGCTGGCACAGCGCATCATGGACGACATCGTGGATATGGAGATGGAGAAGATAGACAAGATAATAGAAAAGGTGAAGAGCGACCCTCAGGCAGATGTGGTGAAGGAGACTGAGCTGCACCTCTGGCAGAAGATAAAGCGCAAGAGCGCCATGGGACGCCGCACGGGAGTGGGAATCACTGCCGAGGGCGACATGCTGGCTGCCATGAACCTGCGCTACGGCACTCAGGAGGCGACAGACTTCTCAGTGGAGGTACACAAGACGCTTGCCCTCGCCGCCTACCGTTCGTCGGTGGTGATGGCAAAGGAGCGCGGAGCCTTCGAGGTGTACGACTCAGAGAGGGAGAAGAACAATCCGTTCATCAACCGCATCCGTGAGGCAGATCCGGAACTCTATGCCGACATGCTGAAATATGGCCGCCGCAACATCGCATGCCTCACCATCGCCCCGACAGGAACAACCAGTCTGATGACCCAGACCACAAGCGGCATCGAACCGGTGTTCATGCCCGTATACAAGCGCCGCCGCAAGGTGAACCCTACGGACACCGACGTACACGTGGACTTCGTTGACGAGTCAGGCGACTCGTTCGAGGAATTCATCGTCTTCCACCATAAGTTCCTGACATGGATGAAGATTAACGGCTACGACACCGAGAAACGATACACCCAGGAGGAACTCGACCAGCTCGTGGAGAAATCGCCATATTATAAGGCCACGGCAAACGATGTGGACTGGCTCATGAAGGTGCGTATGCAGGGAGCGATACAGAAATGGGTGGACCACAGCATCAGCGTGACCATCAACCTGCCGAACAACGTGGACGAGCAGCTCGTAAACCGTCTCTATGTGGAGGCATGGCGTTCGGGCTGCAAGGGATGCACGGTGTATCGCGACGGATCACGTTCGGGAGTGATGATTGCCGTGGAGAAGAAAGACAAAAAGAAAGCGGAGGAGAAGCATATCTGCGAACCGCCTACCGTGACAGAGGTGCGCCCCAAGGAACTGGAATGCGACGTGGTGCGATTCCAGAACAACAAGGAGAAGTGGGTGGCATTCGTAGGTCTGCTCGACGGATACCCATACGAGATATTCACCGGTCTTCAGGACGACGAGGAGGGAATCTCGCTGCCAAAGAGCGTGAACAAGGGAAAGATCATCAAGAAGATAGACGAAAACGGAAAGAAACGCTACGACTTCCAGTTTGAGAACAAGCGCGGCTACAAGACCACCGTTGAAGGACTGTCAGAGAAGTTCAACCCCGAATACTGGAACTACGCCAAGCTCATCTCCGGCGTGTTGCGCTACCGCATGCCTATTGCCAACGTGATAAAGCTTGTGGGCCAGCTCCAGATGGACAGCCAGAGCATCAACACATGGAAGATAGGAGTGGAGAGAGCCCTCAAGAAATATATAGTAGACGGAACGGAGGCAAAGGGACAGAAATGTCCGGTCTGCGGTCAGGAGACACTCGTATACCAGGAGGGATGCCTCATCTGCAAGAACTGCGGATCCTCACGCTGCGGATAATCCATAAAAGCCCCATGATGAGACTCACACAAGGAAAGATATTCATCAAAGACATGCGTTTCCACGCCCGTCATGGCGTGTTGCCGCAAGAGACGCTTACCGGCGGAGACTTTCTCGTCTCCGTCGAGGCGGGCTGTCAGCTGCAGCGTGCCACAGAGACCGACGACGTGGCAGACACGCTGAACTATGCCGACATCCACAGAATGGTGAAAGAAGAGATGGCAGTGCCCTCGAAACTCATCGAACACGTGGCAGGAAGGATAGGCAGACGCATCCTCAGCGAGATGCCCCAGATAGAAGAACTGACAGTCAGCGTGACCAAAGAAAACCCTCCGATGGGGGCTGACAGCAGGGGTGCAGGTGTTCAGTTGCACTGGAGAAATGACGAAAAAGACAACTAAATGTTCAATATTCCGCATTTTTGTTATCAAAGACAAAACTTATGACTAAATTTGCAGAAGTGAAGAAATACAGCTGTTATACATTGATACGTGCGCTGCTGGTGGCGACGTTCATGATTCTTGTGGTGGCAGACGTCGCCGCAAGACAGTTCACGCTCGTCATCGACGCCGGACATGGAGGACATGATGCCGGGGCAAAGGGCAGTTTCTCATACGAGAAGAACATCAACCTGAAGATGGCGCTCGCCTTCGGGCGCTATGTGGAGAAGAACTGTCCCGACGTAAAAGTGATATACACCAGAAAGACCGATGTCTTCGTGCCGCTCCACAAGCGAGCCGACATCGCCAACAAGAACCGTGCCGACGTGTTTATCTCCATCCACACCAACGCACTGCCCGGAGGCAGGATAGCCCGCGGAATGGAGACCTACACGATGGGAATGCGGCGGTCTAACGAGAAACTCAGTGCGGCGCAGCGCGAGAACGCTGTCATCACCTATGAGAGCGACTACAAGGAACGGTATGAGGGCTACGACCCCAACTCTCCGGAGAGCGCCATCATGTTTGAGTTCATCCACGACAAGAATATGGCGAAAAGCGTGGAACTCGCCAAACACGTGCAGAAAAGCGTATGCTCCACGGCAAACCGTCCCGACAAGGGAGTGAAGCAGGACGTGTTCCTCGTGCTGAGAGAGACGTCAATGCCGGCGTGTCTGATAGAGCTTGGTTTCATCACCACTCCCGACGAGGAGCGACTGCTCAACGATGATGCCAGCATCGACAATATCGCCAGAGGCATATACAGTGCCTTTGCGAAATACAAGAATGACAACTACTCCGGCGTCAACGTGCCATTGGTGGCGCCACAGAAGTCAGACAAGGTGAGCCTGCCGACGCTCATTCCGCAGGACGATACGGACAAGCAGAAGAACCGCAAAGCCGCAAGGAATGCTGAAAAAACGGTAAGCAAACCCCAGACAGCCCCCAGCCAACCGAGAAGGGCGGCAGCGAAAACCGTCAATGCCCCTGCCGGAACGTCAAAGGCAGACGATGCCGACGCTCCCGTTTTCAAAGTGCAGATAATGGCAAACGCCACGAAGGAGGCAAAGAATAGTCCGCGCTTCAAGGGATACGACGGAATAGACATGTATGAGGAAGGCGGAATGTACAAATACACCATCGGCGCCTCTACCAACTACAATGCCATCAACCGTCTGAGAGCTTCGCTCGCCACAGAATTCCCGGGATGCTTCATCGTGGCATTCAGAAACGGAAGCAAGATGAACATCACCGAGGCGATACGCATCTTCAAGCAGCGGCGCTGACATGATAACGCTGCCAGCGGAAGGCGGTTTTGCCGACGGGAGCAGGAGTGGTGCAAGTGATATCATACATATATAATATACAACAAACAGAAAAGACCCTATATGAAGTATTTTACCAAAGAAGTGAAAATCGCCATCGTGGCAATCGTAGGTCTCGTAGTGCTCTTTCTCGGAATGAATTTCCTGAAGGGACTCGACCTCTTCTCGTCCGAAAGCAAATACTACATATCCTTCAAGGACATCAGCGGACTGAGTTCCTCATGCCCCATCTATGCCGACGGCTATCAGGTGGGTGTGGTGAGAAACATCCAATACGACTATGGTCAGACAAAGGATATCATTGTTGAGGCAAGCATCAACAAAGACATGCGCATACCTAAAGGCAGCAGCGCAGAAATAGTTAGCGACCTCATGGGCAACGTGAAGGTGAACCTGCTCCTTGCCAACAATATGCGTGAGCGCATCAACCCGGGAGAGACCATCGTGGGAGGCATCAACGACGGTGCGATGGGACAGATGAAAGACCTCATACCTATCGTGCAGAAGATGCTGCCGAAGCTCGACTCCATACTCTGCAGCGTGAACACGCTGCTGCAGGATCCTGCCATTGCCAACTCGCTTCATAATGTGGAGACCGTCACCGGCAATCTCACCACATCTACAAGGCAGCTCAACACGCTTCTCGGAACGCTCAACAGACGAGTGCCGGGACTTCTCGCCAAGGCAGACAACGTGATGGACAACACGGAGGTGATAACAGGCAAGCTCGCCAAGGTGGACGTAGACGGCACGATGCAGAAGGTGAACACCACGCTGCAGAACGTGCAGGAGTTCACCCATCAGCTCAACAACAACCAGGGCTCTCTCGGACTCCTAATGCGAGATCCTAACCTCTACTACGACCTGAACGCCACAGTGAAGTCGGCAGACTCCCTGCTCATCGACCTCAAGGCGCATCCGAAACGCTACGTACACTTCTCCATCTTCGGAAAGAAGGATAAATGATAAATAGCGGAAAAGTAGACAGAAAGAATAACCATAATCTCCCCTGAGGGGATAACGAGAGGAGGCTGGCTTCCGATCCATGATTCATTGTCGCTATGAGATGAAATCATGAGGAAGCCAGCCTCCTTCCTGTTCCTACAGGTCGCGGCGCGTTTTCTCTCCGTTTTCTAAATTCCACTATAAAAGCACGTTACAAATTTGTTGCAAAATAAAGTCTACACCCATTTGTGTAATCCGATTTTTTTTGCGAAATTTGCACACGCTTTTCGGGATATTACCCTATGGAGATATGGCGAAAAGCAGAAAAACAAGTAATTAAAGACAAGTCTAGCGACAATTCTTTTTTATCAGAAAGTATATATATGGCCGATACTCCCAATGCTCTATGGGACAAGAGTCTCTTGCTCATTAAAGAGAACGTCTCACCGCAGCAGTTCAATACATGGTTCAAGCCAATAGTGTTCGAGGCTTACAAGAAGGAGACGAACACTCTGTTGGTGCAGGTTCCGAGTCCATTCGTTTACGAATACTTGGAAGAGAACTTCATTGATCTGTTGGGAAAGGTGCTTACACGCACTTTCGGCAAAGATGTCAAGCTTTCGTATCGCGTCGTTACCGACAAGACGAACAATCTTGCACAGATACTCACTTCCGACCCTCCAGCCGGAATCAACGACCAGAAGCCGAAGCGGACACGCAACAACCAGTCGCCGACACCGCTCGACGCTGCCAAGCCACAGCAGATAGCATCGCAGCTCAACACCCACCTCACCTTCAGCAACTATATCGAAGGAGCGAGCAACAAGCTGCCGAGATCCGTGGGACAGTCTATCGCCGAGCATCCTAATACCACACAGTTCAACCCGATGTTCATCTACGGACCGTCGGGATGCGGCAAGACACACCTCATCAACGCCATCGGAGTGCGCACCAAGCAGCTCTATCCGCAGAAGAGAGTGCTGTATATCAGTGCCAGACTCTTCCAGGTGCAGTACACCAATGCCGTGAGAAACAACACCGTGAACGACTTTATCAACTTCTATCAGACCATTGACATGCTGATAGTGGACGACATACAGGAGTGGGTATCGGCACAGAAGACACAGGAGACATTCTTCCATATCTTCAACCACCTCTTCATGAACGGCAAGCGCATCATACTGGCGAGCGACCGTCCTCCGGTAGACCTGCAGGGAATGAGCGACCGACTGCTCACCCGATTCAGCTGCGGACTCATCGCCGAGCTGGAGAAGCCGAACGTGGAACTATGTATGGATATCCTGCAGAACAAGATAAAGCGCGACGGACTGCACATCCCGGAGACCGTGGTGCGCTTCATTGCAGAAACGGCCAACGGCAGCGTCAGAGACCTCGAGGGAGTGATAAACTCGCTGATGGCATACTCAGTAGTATACAACTGCAATATCGACATGCGGTTGGCAGAGCGGGTGATAAAGCGTGCTGTCAAGATCGACGACAACCCGTTGACCATCGACGATATCCTTGACTCCGTGTGCAACCACTTCTCAGTCACCGTGGCAGCCGTCAAC
>OCHN01001526.1_pt1 | contig 18198 bp, 15 predicted proteins | sample 1538911 | NCBI WGS metagenome assembly OCHN01 (sample SAMN04571736, study PRJEB22368) | human gut metagenome | biome: human gut; material: stool | host: Homo sapiens | place: Luxembourg | collected 2013-01-11 | reverse complement strand
AATGCCGGCTCCACCCTCCGTCCCCGCCCGGGCGCCTGCCGGACATGGATGTGAAAGCCCGGCTGATTCCGCCTCCGGACGGGGCGCCACATGCGATATCCCCATAAATTGGGATACCAAGTAAGCGATTTTCGTTATATATTTGCGCGCGATATTGTGTATTAAGGGGATGATTTATGAAATTGTCGGAATTGAATACAGGGGAGCAGGGCGTGATCGTGAAGGTCAACGGCCATGGAAGCTTCAGGAAGAGACTTATCGAAATGGGATTCATCGCGGGGAAAAAAGTCACCGTCGTGCTGAATGCTCCGTTGAAGGATCCTATTGAATATGAAATACTTGGATATAAACTGTCATTGCGCCGCAGCGAGGCGGAACAAATAGAAGTCATCGGCGAAAGCGAGGCGAAGGAAGTGATGAAGTATGACCACTCGTATGACACGATCTTCGCGGACGACTGCGACGAGGAATGGTCATTGAACAAGATGATGGCCAAACTTGCGGAAGAACGCAAGCACGTCATCCGTGTGGCGCTTGTCGGAAATCCGAATTGCGGGAAGACATCACTGTTCAACATTGCCTCGGGCTCGCATGAACATGTCGGGAACTACAGCGGCGTGACCGTCGACGCGAAGGAAGGGCGGTTCGAATACAACGGATATAAGTTCGTCCTCGTGGACCTCCCCGGAACATATTCACTGTCAGCGTACAGCCCGGAAGAACTATATGTCAGGAAAAACCTGATAGAGAACGTGCCGGACGTCGTCATCAATGTCGTGGACGCGTCGAACATCGAGAGGAACCTGTATCTGACCGCACAAGTCATTGACATGAACCTGAAGGTTGTCATGGCATTGAACATGTATGATGAGCTGAAGGCGAAAGGCGACGAACTCGACATCAAGCAGCTCGGATACCTTCTCGGAATGCCTATCTGCCCGACCGTCAGCCGCGACGGAACAGGTATCCATGAACTCTTCGACACGGTAATAAAGATATACACGCACAGCGACGCCAGGCTTGCCCGCCATATACATATTAATCATGGCGCCGAACTCGAAAAAAGCATTGAACGGATAAAACTTCTGCTGCAGAAGAACAGCTCGCTGCGCGACAAATACTCCACCAGATATCTGGCCATCAAATACTTGGAAGACGACAAGGACATTGAAAAAGTCATTGACGCGCTCCCGGACAGGGACGAAATCATCGCGGCCAGGGTCGAGGAGGAAAAGCGGATCCAGGACCTGCTGCATACCAATACGGAATCTGCGATAGTGGATGCCAAATATGCATTCATCCAGGGAGCATTGGCCGAGACCTACAAGCCTCATCCCGACACGGTTCCGAGAAAGACGGTGACCGACAAGATAGATGCGGTGGTCACCAACAGATGGCTCGCCTTCCCGATATTCATCGCAATGCTGTATCTCATTTTCCAGGCTACTTTCACATTGGGCGATTATCCGATGCAATGGATAGACTGGTTCGTCGGCAAGGTCGGTGAGTTCACGGCCATGGTCATGCCGGACGGATGGTTTAAGGACCTGGTGGTGAACGGCGTGATTTCGGGAGTGGGCAGCGTGCTGGTATTCCTGCCTAACATATTGATACTCTACTTCTTCATCTCATTGATGGAAGACTCCGGATATATGTCCAGAGCCGCCTTCATCGTCGATAAGCTGATGCATAAGATCGGGCTGCACGGCAAATCCTTCATCCCGATGGTGATGGGATTCGGATGCAATGTCCCGGCAATCATGGCCACCCGTGCCATCGAAAGCCGCAAGAGCAGGATGATAACCATCGCGATAATCCCGTTCATGTCATGCGCAGGACGACTCCCTATATTCGTGCTGCTCGCAGGAGCATTCTTCCCGGGCAAGGCTGCATTGGCCCTGCTGGGAATCTACATGCTCGGAATCGTGCTGGCCATTTTGTCTGCCATCGTCCTGAGCAAATTCGTGAAAGATGATGACCTGCCGTTCGTTATGGAACTCCCGCCTTACAGGATTCCTACCGCGAAAGCCATCTGGCGCCATACCTGGGAAAAGGGACAGCAATACCTCCAGAAGATGGCCACCACGATACTCGTCTGCTCCGTGATAATCTGGTTCCTGGGCTATTTCCCTAAGAGCCAAGAACTTGAGAACGCGCAGGAGGCTTACGCCGAAATGACCTCCGGCAGTCGGGCCAATGCCGGCGCATCAATGTCGCCTGAACAACTCGCCGTCAGAATCGATACCCTCTATGCCTTCCAGCAGGAACACTCATACATCGGACAGCTCGGACGCATCGTATCTCCTGTCATGGAACCTCTCGGATTCAACTGGAAAATGGACGTCGGACTGCTTACTGGCATTGCTGCCAAGGAATTGGTGGTCAGTACATTGGGAGTAATGTACTCCGAGGGCGCGAAAGTCTCCGGGGGTGAAGATTTGAGTGCCGACACTCAGCTCCAGACGGCGCTCGTGAAAGATATCACGCCGGCTGCCGCAATGTCGTTCATGGTATTTATCCTGCTGTATTTCCCTTGCGTGGCCACCTTCGTCGCCATCAAGAACGAAACAGGAAAATGGCGCTGGGCCGTCGCGTGCTGCGTCTACACCATGATAGTCGCATGGATTATGGCATTCGCCATTTATCGCATTTTGTTGCTCTTTGGATAAAATTCCTTACATTTGCAGGCTGAAATGTAAAAGATATGTCGAATGTCAAGATGCCTGTATTGTATCGCGCATTCAAATCCTATGTAAGGTTTCTCGTAGAGAAGGTATATTACAGGCGCACCTATTATATAAATAAGGACAATGTACCGGTGGACGGGACTTCTCTTCTCGTCGTTTCCGACCATCAGAACAGCATGAATGATGCTCTGGGTATATTGATGTCCATCGAAGACCGCGTCGTACACTTCATCGTACGCGCCGATGTCTTCGCCCTAAGCAAGTTTGCAGACAAATTCCTCCGTTCCATCGGACTGCTTCCCGCATTCAGGCTGAACTGGGAAGGCGAAGCGGCCCTCCAGAACAATGGCGCCACGTTCCGCGACTCCGAAAAATCATTGCTGGAAGGCAGTACAGTCGTGATTTTCCCGGAAGCCGGCCACCAGGACAAGCATTGGCTCGGAACGTTCTCCTACGGCTATACCAAGATGGCCTTCGATGCGGCGGAAATGGGAAATTTCGAGAAGGAAATCTTCATCCTGCCGAGTTGCAACCACTATTCCGACTACAACGGACTCCGCACGGACATGCTGGTGAAATACGGCACGCCGATATCGCTGAAACCATATTACGAGCTGTACAAGACCAAGCCGAGGACCGCGCAGAGGGAGGTCAATGCCCTTGTACGCGAGCAGATCAAGGGAATGATGCTCAGCATCGACGACCTCGAACACTATGAGGCCATCGATTATATAAGACAATGCCCTTATGGTCAGGACTTTGCACGTACTCATGGACTGGATCCGGAAGAATTGCCGCAGAAACTGGAATCTGACAAGAAACTTGTCGCAGCTCTCGCGGAAGCTTCTTCACGGGACAATGCCGGGATGTCGGAAATTTGCGGCGAGGCCCTTTCGATGGAAAAGGCAGTCCGTGAAGCAGGTATAAGGGAGCAGCATCTGGATGCCGTCCCGGGGAAGGGGAATGTTGTAGCGCAACTGGCTGTGCTTCTGGCACTTGCGCCTCTTGCCGTGTTCGCCCTGTGGCCAGCGTTGCCGGCATGGTTCATCCCTAAATATTTCGCGGACAGGGCCGAAGACAAGATGTTCTCCGGAACATTCGTCATTGCCTTGAACGCCCTCTTCATTTTCCCGGTATTCGGAATCGTCACATTCATAATCACGTTGGTCAATTCGGGATTCGTCGCTGCAGTCGCTTATGTGGCATTGTTCCCGGCACTCTGCCTTTTCGAATGGGCGTATGCCAGGTGGATTCGTGAGTTCATACAGGATGTGAAAGCCGTAAAAGCTTCAAAATCAGGACTTCTCGCCGGACTTAGGAAACGCAGGGAGGCATTGTACGGGAAAATTGACAAAATCATTGGAAAATAAATATTTGAAATGGAACAGCATAGAGTAGTAATTACCGGAATGGGCATTTATTCATGCCTCGGAAAAACATTGGACGAAGTCCGCGACTCCCTCTATAACGGGAAATCAGGCATCATCTTCGATCCTGAACGTAAGGCGATGGGCTTCCGCTCCGCACTTACCGCAAAAGTCGAAGAACCGGATCTTAAAAAGGAACTCTCACGTTCACAGCGCGTTTTCATGCCGGAACAGGCGAAATACGCATACTGCGCCACCAGAGACGCATTGAGAAACGCCGCCATTGACCAGGACTACCTGAACACCCACGAGGTCGGTCTGCTTTACGGCAATGACAGTTCTACGGTTCCGGTAGTGAATGCGGTGGACACCATGCGCGAAAAGAAGGACACCACGCTCTGCGGTTCCGGCGCCATATTCCAGTCCATGAACAGTACCGTGACGATGAATCTCGGCTGCATTTTCAAACTTAAAGGTATAAACCTTACAGTGTCAGGAGCTTGCGCCAGCGGTTCACATGCTATCGGACTTGGCGCCCTGCTTATCCAGAACGGATTGCAGGATATGGTAGTCTGCGGAGGTGCTCAGGAAGTAAATCCTTGGTCAGTAGGCTCTTTCGACGGAATATCAGCATTCTCCACAAGGGAAAGCGAGCCGGAAAAGGCATGCCGTCCGTTCGACCGTGACCGTGACGGACTCGTTCCGGGCGGCGGCGCTGCTACAGTAATCATCGAAAGCTACGAATCCGCTGTCCGCAGAGGAGCTCCGATCATCGCGGAAGTCCTCGGATACGGCTTCTCCGGAAACGGCGACCACATTTCCTCGCCGAACGTCGAAGGTCCTAGCCGCTCGCTCGAAATGGCAATCCGCCGCGCAGGCATCAGCAAAGAGGAAATCGGTTATATCAATGCTCACGCGACATCGACCCATGTGGGCGATACCAATGAGGCCAAGGCTATTTTCAATGTCTTTGGAAATCAGCGTGTTGAGGTGACCAGTACCAAATCTCAGACAGGTCACGAGATGTGGATGGCAGGAGCCAGCGAGGTCATCTACTCCATCTTGATGATGAAGAATGACTTTATCGCAGCCAACCTGAACTTCGAGAATCCGGATGAAGATTCTGCGAAGCTCCTTATCCCGGCGACATTGGTACAAAAGCACTTCGATACCTTCCTTTCCAATTCGTTCGGTTTCGGAGGCACAAATTCAACTTTGATTGTAAGAAATATTTAATGACATGATAAAAATGGAAAGACAGGAATTAATCGGGAAAATCAATTCTGCACTTGCAGATGAATTCGAAGTAGAGGAGTCAGTCATCACTCCGGATGCACCTATCAAGGAAACACTTGAACTTGACAGCCTCAGCCTTGTGGACCTCGTTGCTCTCATCGAGTCCAATTTCGGCATTAAGATTGAAGGCACTCAGGTGTCAAGCATCAAGACATTTGAGGCACTCTACGATTTCGTTTACGAAAGATTGAAATAATATTTCAAGGAATATGCTGGCAACCGGTGAAGAAATATTCCGCTTGATACCACAGCGTCCGCCAATGGTAATGGTGGACGCCCTGTATGAGGCTGATGCGGAAGGCGGGGAGACGGGGCTTACGGTGAAGGAAGACAATGTGTTCTGCATTGATTCCCAACTCATTGAGCCCGGCATCATTGAACATTCCGCACAGAGTGCGGCCGCATTCGCCGGTTACAGATATTTTCTGGCGGGAGAGGAGCCCCACATCGGACTGATCGGCGAAATCAAGTCCTTCCGGATCGGGAGGAAACCGGCGGTGGGGGAGACATTGAAGACGCGCGTTACCGTCGTCGGCGAGGCGATGGGCATGTCGCTGGTACAGACAGAAACATTTTCCGGCGAGGAAAAGATTGCCGGAGGACAGATAAAGATCTTTATAGTGGACTAGAAGTATATGGTCAGCGAAACAATACGTGTGAGAGTGCGTTTTTCCGAGGTGGATCCTATCAGGATGGTCTGGCACGGAAACTATGTGAAGTATATGGAGGATGCAAGGGAAGCCTTCGGGCGGCACTGGGGACTCAGCTATCAGCTGATTTTCGACAGCGGCTACTATGCGCCGGTATACGACATGCACCTGAGATATTTCGCGACATCCACTGTAGACGACGAGCTGGACATCACCGTTTCATGGTTGCCCAAGCCTGGAGCGAAAATATGTTTCAGCTACGAAATAAAAAGAGTCAGCGATGGCGCGCTGGTTCTGAAGGCGGAGACAATACAGCTCTTCACCACACATTCAGGCGAGTTGGAAACATCTGAGCCTGAGTTTTTCAGACGTTGGAAAGAAACACTCCCTTCACGGGATAACACATAATTAAGATGAAAAGGTTTTTTGTCCCACTTTACAAATATTTTGCAGGCCATAAGAGCCTTATGTGGACACTCGCAGCCGTGCTGTCAGTGTTTTCCGTTTTCTTCGGACTTAAAGTCGGATATGAAGAAGATATTACCAAGCTTCTTCCCGCCTCTGCCACATCGGACAGCGGCCTGGCTTTCGGAAACCTTAAAGTCAAGGACAAAATTTTCATTCAATTCGCTTCAAGGGATTCATTGGCAGATACTTACACCTTGGCATCCTACGCCGATGAGTTCATGGATTCCCTGCTTGTGAGGGATTCTGCCTCGCATTATATTGACAATGCGCTGTACCGTATCGATGACGACCTGCCGCTTATGGCGCTGGACTTCGTGATGGAGCATCTCCCGGTTTTCGTGGACACTTCATGTTACAGCGGCTTCGCGAAGCGTCTGTCGCCAGCCGTGGTGGACAGCCTCATGGCAGCTGATTATGAGACGGTCATGAATGACGAGACGGGCATGGCGACTCAGATGGTTTCCAATGACCCGCTTTCGCTCAGGACTGACCTGATGTCATCGATGGGACTTGGACGTGACGCCGGTTCATCTGTCGGTTTCACAATTGTCGACTCACACCTCTTCTCCGCCGACAGCACCGTGGCGATGGCCTTCGTATCGCCTGCGGTCACGGCTTTCGACACCAAGGCCAGCTCGGCACTTGTGGAAGAAATCGAGGCGCAGATAGAAGAATTTGCAAGTCAATATCCTGATGTCGAGGTACTTATACATGGAGCTCCGGTACGCAGCCACGGCAATACCCTCTGCGTAAAACGTGACCTGGCGCTTACGGTGAGCATTTCACTTCTGTTCATTCTCATAGTCCTCTGCATCTCGTTCAAAAGCCTTTCATTCATCCCGCAGAACATTATTCCTGTGGCATTCGGAGCATTCTTCTCATTGGCCTGCATCTATTTCATGAAAGGCCGCATGTCCCTGATGTCGCTCGGTATCGGATCCATAATTCTCGGAGTTGCAATCAGTTACATTCTCCATATCCTCACGCATTATAAATATGTAGGAGATGCGGAGACTGTCCTGAAAGACGAATCCACACCTGTGTGCCTGGGCTGCATCACAACCATCGGCGCATTCCTCGGACTGCTTTTCACGGAAAGCGACATGCTCCGCGACTTCGGTCTTTTCGCATCTATAGCGTTGGTGGCCAGCACGTTGTTCGGACTGATATTCCTGCCGCATTTCCTCGGTAAGAAAGCCACCAAGAAGAACGAGAAAATATTTTCAATGATTACCAGGATCAATGCCCTTCCTTATGACAACAACAAATTCCTGATAGGCGCGGTAATCGTGCTGATCATCGTGGGAGTGGCTTTCTCTCATAAGGTCACGTTCGATTCCGATCTGAAGAATATCGGATATGTTTCCCCTGAGACACTGCGCTCGGAGGCAATGTATGCCGAAAAGAATCTGGGCAATGACGCCCAGGTATATTATGCCGCTGCCGGACAGTCTCTGGACGAGGCTCTTGTGAACAGCAGGGCAATGCTGGATGTCTGCGATTCATTGAAACATGCAGGCAAATTGAAGGCTTATTCTCCTGTCGCGTCACTGCTTTTCGTGCCGGAAGATGTTCAGAATGAGAGAATTGCGGCGTGGGGTAACTTCTGGAATTCACCTGACGCCAAAGGCGTTACCAGAGCGGACAGGGCAATGTCGCTCATCGCCTCCTCTGCACGTAAACATAATCTTGACCCTGAAATGTTCGAGCCGTTCAGAGGAATGCTGACATCACCATACGGACCCGGTTCACTTTATGATACGGAAATTCTTCCGGCAGGGCTCCAGACTTCGCTTGTCGAGAAAATGGATGACGGCAGGTTCCTGGTATTCACCCCGGTACGAGTCTCGAAGACCGACAGGGCGGAAATAAGCGCAAGAGTGGCATCGCTGCCGCACATCATTGTCGCTGATCCGTTCTATTACGCAGGCAAGATGGTTTCCATCATCCATGATGATTTCAATGTCATCCTCACGATTTCATCGCTCTTCGTGCTGCTGGTACTGCTGCTGTCGTTCCGCAACGTCCTCGTGGCCCTGATAGCATTCATGCCGATGTTCTTCAGCTGGTATATCGTGGAAGGCATCATGGCGCTCTGCGGCATACAGTTCAACCTCATCAACATTGTCATATCTACATTCATCTTCGGAATCGGAGTGGATTACAGCATATTTGTCATGGAAGGCCTGCTCACCGAAGCCAGGACAGGAACGAAACACCTGCTGGAATCGCATAAAATGGCGATTTTCTTCTCGGCTTTCGTGCTCATGGTCGTTGTCGTGGCGCTTCTTTTCGCCAAACATCCGTCCATCCATTCCATCGGTGTGAGCACATTGATAGGTATGGCTGCCACAATCCTGATTACCTATACATTGGAACCGTTCCTTTTCCGACAGTTCATGAAATGGAAGCGTTTTCGCAACAAGGTTGTAAAACATTGATACTGAAATGGCTAGTGCGATAGTTATCGGCAGTGGACTCGGCGGCCTGGAATGTGGAGTCATATTGGCGCGGCACGGATTCGAGGTGACGGTGCTGGAGCAGGAACGCCAGATCGGCGGCAGTCTCCAGACATTTGTCCGGAAAGGTTCCGACGGCAAGACGCACAGTTTCGATACGGGTTTCCATTATGTCGGAGGTCTGGAACCAGCCGCTATATTCGTTGTTCAAGTATTTCGGGCTGATGGAACTGCCTTGGAAGTGCCTGGACAAGGATTGTTTCGATGAAATTTCATTTGCCGACAAGGATTGCCGTGAGGTCGTTTCATATCCGGTCGCGTCCGGTCATCTTCGTTTCGCTGAGAAACTTGCGGAATATTTTCCGGAACATGCGGAAGAACTGCGGAAATACTCCCGGATCCTGAAGGAAATCGGTGACAGGATGTTCGACTCGTTCCGTCCGGAGACGGATATGTTCGAAATGTTCGGCAAGTCAGCCTATGACTTTCTGTGTGAGACCATTACGGACAGTAGACTGAGGGATATATTGTGCGGCTCGATGATGAAGATGGAACTGGACAGGGAAACTCTCCCGATGTATGTCTATGTCCAGGCGACCAATTCGTTTGTAGACAGTTCGTGGCGTCTCGGATATGACCCGGAGAAAAAACTCGGCGGGGGAGCATTGATAGCCGACAAACTTGCATCGGAAATCAGGTCTCTCGGCGGCAGGATTCTTACCGGCATGAAAGTCAATGCCATCCATGTCTCCGAAGATGGCGTGGTGTCAGGCGTGGATGCGATGAAGACCGGCACTCAGGAAGTCTTGCATTTTTCCTCAGACTGGGTGATTTCTGATGTGCATCCGGCTGTCACTGTGGAACTTATAGATAACTGCCGTCAGGTGAAGAAAGTCTTCCGCAACCGTATGGCGAACCTGAAGAATTCCTACGGAGTGTTCACGGCCAATGTCATTCTGAAACCGGAAACATTGCCTTACATGAACAAGAATCTCTTTGTGCATAGCCATGACGTGGATTTGTGGAGCACCGATTACAGCAGGACCGGCAGCATCATGGTGCATTTCTACCCTCCGGAACATGGCAGATATGCGGAGTGCATCGACATACTTTCTCCCATTGACTGGAGTATTGTCGAGGGCTGGGACGGTATGAATCCCGGGCAGCGCGGCGAGGCTTACGAAGCATTGAAACAGAAGAAGTTGGAGGAGTGTTTGACGCTGCTTGACGCGAGGATTCACGGAATCCGCGAATGCATTGACAAGGTCTATCTAAGTTCGCCGCTGACATGGCAGAGCTACACTTCTTCTCCGCATGGCGCCGCATTCGGCATCGTGAAGGACTACCATAATCCGTTGACCACTTTCCTTTCCCCGCGTACACCGCTCCCGAACTTGCTTCTGACGGGCCAGAGCCTGAATCTCCATGGCATCCTGGGCGTTTCCAAGACATCGGTCATCACCTGCGGCTTCATACTCGGGACCGAGGAACTGGAGAAGGAAATTGTTTTGGCATAGTTTTCCAAGATTACTATATTTGTGGGATTGGTGCAAAAAAGAGACATCACTAAAAGAATTGATATGAGAATTGCATTGGTGACAGGCGGAAGCCGTGGAATCGGACGCGCGATTTGCGTGCGCCTGGCTTCTGAAGGATATCACATCATAATCAACTACGTATCGAACGACGAGGCGGCGCAGAAGACGCTTGAGCAGGTAATCGCTGCGGGCGGAACCGGTGAGCTGCTGAAGTTCGACGTGAGCGACCATGAGGCATCAGAGAAAGCGATAAAGGATTGGCAAGCTGCTCATCCTGAGGAGTTTATCGAGGTGCTTGTGAACAATGCCGGCATCCGTCGCGACAATTTGCTGCTCTGGATGGAGCAGGAAGACTGGTACAAGGTGATGAAGACGAACCTGGACAGCTTCTACAATGTCACACGCCCGGTACTCCAGCCTATGGTGGTCCACAAGCGCGGCCGCATCATAAACATGGCGTCGCTCTCCGGCCAGAAAGGCCTGCCGGGCCAGACGAACTACTCCGCAGCCAAGGGCGGAATCATCGCCGCGACCAAGGCCCTCTCGCAGGAAGTCGCTGCCAGAAAGGTTACTGTCAATGCCGTAGCGCCCGGGTTTATCCGCACGGATATGGTGGAAGGGCTTGACGAGGCGGAACTCAAGAAAACCATTCCGGCCAAGAGATTCGGTGAGCCTGAGGAGGTTGCGGAGCTGGTGGCCTTCCTCGTGTCTGACAAAGCTGCATATATAAACGGACAGACCATCTCCATCAATGGCGGTCTGTATGAATAAATTGGACGAAAGATGAAACACGGAATCATAACATTGGCATTGGCAGGAATACTTGCCGGCATGCCTGCATTTGCGGGAAACACGTCAGCTGCCGCGATGGCAGAAGCTCCGGCGACGGATGTGACCGCCATCATGACGAAAATCGAAAAGGCGAATGCCGTGATGAAGACCATCGAGTGCAAGTTCCACCAGATCAGGACCATCAAGGCTTCGGGCAAGAAAAATGTCGCTGACGGCAACTTGTATTACAATGTCGACGGACGTCTTGCGATGCGTTTCACTTCTCCGCAGGGTGAGTACATAATCTCCAGCGGAAACAAGTTCTATGTGCACAGGGGACCGAAGAATGCGGTTTTCGATGTTACCAAGAATGCTATCGTAGCCAATATGGGGACATTGACCGGATGCGTGAAGGGTAATCCGGCGAAGGTCGCCAAAGACAGCAACTATGATGTCAAGATAGAGGAAAAGCCTGAGGGATATGTAGTTACATTGACTACAGACAATGCGGCACGTCGCGGATATTCCAAGATTGTGCTCACATACCGAAAGTCCGACTGCATCCTTGTCAAGATGGTCATGGACGAGCCGTCCGGTGTCAGCACCTCTTACGAAATGAGTGATATCCGCAAGAATACCGCTTTCTCCGACGAGGTCTTCAAGGTCCCGGCCAAGAAGTAATTTTATTCAAATTTTCGCAAGTGTGAAACACCGCTTATAGAGCCCGAGAGGGCGAGAGTAAGTCCCTTCCCCGAGGGGAGGGATTTAGGGTGAGGGTAACGTGATAAACGTGCGTTGGGCTTACAGCCTTCGAACGAGTGACAACCCTCAAATTTTCGCTGGAGTTCAGCAAGTTGGATGAATAGTTTTACTCCTGGCGGGAAGCCTGCTCTCCGTAAAGCTGGTATCTTCTCGGTGAACAGCCCGTGGCAGCCTTGAAATATTTGCAGAAGAACGATGCGTTCGGGAAATTCAGCTTGTCACTGACCTGCTGGACAGAGAATGATTTCGAAATAAGCATCACCTTCGCTTCCAATATTACATTTTCCTTGATGATGTCTCCAGGTTTCTTGCCGAGTGATTCGGTGACCAGTCTGGCGAAGTATTTCGGTGACAGACAGCACCTTTCGGCATAGAAAGATACGCTCCGTTCCACGCCGCAGTACTCATGCACGTCGTTCAGGAACTTTATTATCATCTCCTTCTTCCGGGGAATGTTCGCATCTTCATCATGTCTGCCGAATTTCGACAGCCAGGACGCTGTCAATGCCAGTATCGTGTGCATGAAACTGATGAGGATTTCCGGGCGGAATTCCAGATTCGTATACTCGTATGTCGTACGGAAACACTGGTAATTTTTTACGAACAAATCGCACAATTCATCGCCTAGTGGCAGCACGGCCGGACCTCCCTGTCGCATGAGCCATTTTCTTACTGCTTCGGAACACTTGAAAGGGGACTTCGTTATGGAATCATTGGACGTGGCTATGATGATGATCTTGCAATCCTTTGACATCCACACCTTTTCGGCAATGAACCCGGGCATGCACACCAGCATGTCGTCTTTCTTCATGTGAAAATTCTGCTGGTTCAATGTCAGTTCGACCTCTCCTTCCACGCATACCATGTATATGGCCACCAGAATCTTGTTGGGCAACGGCTTCTCTGTCGGCGCTCCGATGTTCCTGTCATCCTGTGCCAATTCCAGATTGTCATCTATGATTGCGATATTGTCAAGTGTCAAAGCATGTGCCGACGGCTGAAACATTCCCAGCCGTATCTTCGGCATTATTCCTGAATTATCCATGTTGTTCTCTTTCGTCCCCAAAGTTATAAAACAGCCCAAAATAATCAAAGTTTTGTTAAATTTGTATTTTTGTGGGTTATCATGATTTTTGCGATGGCTATGAGATTGGAACTGTTTAAGGAAATACTTGATATTGAGTCCACTAGCGGAACGGAACGGGGACTTGCGGAATTTCTGGCGAAGAAGTTTACGGAGTCGGACCCGTCATGCCGTTGTGTCAGATATGAAGTAGGGGACGGGACGCTGAACCTGCTTTTCAGATGGGACGGCGGTCAGGAGGAGACACTGCCGAAAGTGCTTCTCTGCTCGCATCTGGACACCGTGCCGCCTTATATCTCTCCGGAAATCAATGAGATACCCGCCGGGACAATGCTTCCGGACGGACGCACAGCCGCGACTGACGACACGCTCATAACAGGCCGCGGAAGCTGCGATGCCAAAGGCCAGTTCTTTTCAATGTGGACCGCATGCAGACAGCTTGCAGCTGAAGGCTTCAATGATTTCGGACTGTTGCTGCTTTCCGGAGAAGAAACGGGGTCTTTCGGAGCCAAGGCTTTCGACAGGGACTGCCCTGGAGGAGAATGGATTGTCGTGGGCGAACCGACAGACAATCAGATGGTTTCAGCATCCAAGGGAACCAAGGCGTTCAATGTCGTTGTCCATGGAAAAGCCTGCCATTCCGGATATCCGGAGCTTGGACACAGTGCGGTAGATACCTTCATTGACATTGTCAACTGGCTGAAAAGCATTGACTTTCCTGTCGACCCTGAACTTGGCGTGACGACGTGGAACGTGGGAAAGCTGGAATCTGCGAATCCGCAGAATATCCTCAGTCCGCTCCTGACATGCCGCATTTATTTCCGGACCACATTCGCATCTGATGAGATGGTTCAGCAAACAATGTCTGCACTGGCAACGGAAGATGTTGAAATAGAGCCGCTTGGAGGTGATACGCCGATGCATTATGACGTCATCGCCGGCTATGGGACCAAGACGGTGGCATTCGGAAGCGATACCCCCAGACTCTCCAAATTCCGGCATCGCTCGCTTTGCGGCCCGGGCTCCATTTTTGTGGCGCATACGCCTGCGGAATATGTGTTGGCAAGCGCCCTTGAACTTGCGGCAGCTCAATATGCAGATATGGTTAAAGCAATATTGAAACAATTATGATACAGATAGTTACGACGCTATTGGCCGCCTTTCTGGCTGTTTCCCCGAGAATCCTGATTCCTGCCCCGGCGGAAATAATCTCCGGACAGGAAATCTGCGTTTTGCCGGAGAAATTGTACAATATTGTATGTAAGGCAGATACGGCTGGATTGGCATCATTGGAAAGATATATCGGAGCATCCGGACTTGCATCCGGGAGCTTGACCGGAGGAAATATAAACATTGTCCTTGGTGACCGCAAGCTGGCGAAGAGGTTTTCCTCGGAAAAAGATTTCGTCCGTGAGGCGGCATATTGCTTGGAGGTTACGCCGAAAGGCATTGAAATAAAAGCAATTACGCCGAAAGGCGCATTTTATGCGATTCAGAGCCTCAGGCAGATGCTTTATCGCGGCAGGGAGCTTGAAGCCTGCATCGTGACGGACTGGCCGGTCATGCCGTACCGGGGCCTGATGCTGGATATTTCCAGGAATTTCCGGGATAAGGAATTCATTGAAAAACAGATAGATGCGATGGCTTTGCTGAAGATGGACAAACTGCATCTGCATCTTACGGATGATGCCGGCTGGCGCATTCAGATCGATTCCAAGCCGAGGCTTACAGACGTGGCTGCGTGGCGTGTCGGGGAAACCTGGAGCCAGTGGGTGGATTTCGGAAAACAGTATTCGGAGAAAGATTCACCTCGCGCTTCAGGCGGCTATCTTACCAAGGATGATGTCCGGGAGATTGTGGCCTATGCTGCTGACCGTCAAATAGATATCATTCCTGAATTCGAGATTCCGGGGCATAGCAGGGAAGTGTTGGAAGCGTATCCGGAACTCGCCTGCATTGACGCGGAAGGAAGACCTGTCATGACATCGGACATGTGCCCTGGAAGCAGCGCATTGTACGGTTTCATCGAAGACGTGGTCAGCGAGCTGGTTGAACTGTTTCCGTCCGAGTATATACATATCGGTGGCGACGAAGCTTCCCGAGCGGCGTGGAGAAACTGCCCGCATTGCCGCGAAGTCATGGAACGTGAGCACATTACGAGTCTAGCCGGACTCCAGAGCCATGTTACAGGCAATGTGGAGAAAATCATTGCCGGACATGGACGCAAGATGATCGGCTGGGATGAAATCATGGAGGGCGGTCTTGCTGACAATGCCGTGGTGATGTCTTGGCGTGGCACGAAGCAGGGTATGGAGGCGATGGAGGCCGGACATGATGTCATCATGACGCCGAATGCTTACTACTATCTGGATTACACGCAGGATGCGCCGATTTACCAGCCGATGGCGATGGGCGGATTCCTCCCGTTGGAAAAGGTTTATTCTTATTCTCCAGATGCGGACAATGCCCATCTGCTTGGTGTCCAGGCAAATGTGTGGACGGAGCATATCCCGACGGCTGAGCGTCTGGAATATATGGCATATCCACGTGCGGCTGCCGTGGCGGAGACCGGATGGAGCCGGAACGACAGGAAGGATTACGGTGATTTCCGCAAACGCGTCTCGATTCTTTGCGCTACTCTCAAGTCATTGGGCTACAATCCTTTCGACATTGACAATGAATTCGGACCGAGGTATGAATATACGGTGCCTGTGCAGCATCTTGCTCTTGGCAAGCCGGTGAAAGTCCTGACTCCATATTCGGAAAAATATCGTGCGTGCGGTGATTCTTCGATTAATGACGGACTCGGCGGGAATTGGACATACGGCGATGACAGATGGCTCGGATTCTGCAGCGACATTGACATAATCATTGACCTGGAAGAATCGCGTCCGGTGCATTACGCAGGTGCTGCCTTCATGTCGCAACGCACTAATTATGTGGGACTTCCGGAGCGTGTGGAGATCTGGCTCTCGGATGATGGCGAGAATTTCACGAAGGCTGCTGTGGCATATTCGGAACTCCCGGCAGATACCGCGGAAATGTCCTATGTGACTCTTCCTTGTATTCTGAACGGCACAGCCCGCTATGTCCGTTTCAAGGCTTTCAGGCGTGATTTGCCGTTCCATGACTGGTTGTTTATTGACGAGATTGTCGTAAATTAGAAGTATTATGATTTTGATGAAATTCGGCGGTACGTCCGTCAAAGATAAAAATGCGATAGAACGCGTGATTTCCATTGTCCGCGGCAGGATGGCAGACAAGCCTCTTGTCGTGGTTTCGGCTCTCGCGAAAGTGACAAGGGTGCTTTGCAGTATTGCAGAAGAAGCTGAAGCACAACATCTTAATGAGGTGGATGAACTTCTTGACTCGCTTCGTGACAGGCATACGTCACTTGCTGTGGAACTGCTTTCCGGCAATCCGGAGATTCTGAATACCTGTGTTTCCGAAGTGAATGCCGTCCTGGATTCGCTCACGGATTTCGCCCATGGCGTGTGCCAGATAGGCGAACTCTCGCCTCGCAGCTATGCCCGTATCGTATCCACCGGTGAAGTCCTTTCCTCCAAGATTGTGGCTGCTGCAATGAATGTCTACGGACTGAGTTGCCGCTGGCTGGACGCGCGGAAAATGATTGTGACGGATTGCAGCTACATGTCTGCGGTTCCTGATCTCGCGGCTACTGAAGCCAATGTCAAGCGTTTCGTGCCAGAGGCGGCAAAGGGCGTGTCAGTCGTTCTTACCCAGGGATTTATAGCATCGTCGGTGGAAGGCTCCCCGTCGGTTCTCGGGTTTGAAGGCTCGGATTATTCTGCGGCGATTTTCGGCATGGCACTCGATGCCGACCGCATTGAAATCTGGACTGACGTGGATGGAATCCAAAGCGCGGACCCGCGCAAAATAGCTGATACACATAGGATTGACCGCGTATCGTATGACGAGGCTTCAGAGATGGCATATCTCGGTGCAAGGGTACTGCATCCGCTCACCATCGAACCGGCTCGCCGCCGGAACATCCCTGTCCATGTACTGAATTCAATGTCTCCGGATGCTCCGGGTTCAGTGGTCACGCACGAATGCGTGGCTGTCGGCCCGAAAACGGTGGCTGTTAAGGATGATATTGATTATCTTGAGATTACGTCTCCGAAAATCGTCGGAGTGACAGCAATGTTTGCAGGTGTTTTCAATGCCGCCGAGACCAATGCGGTCAAGGTGGTTCTGGCGGCAGCGTCAGAATCCAAGGTTGGTGTCACTCTGGAAAGCGGACAGCCGGGTTTCGAGGCGTTCGTGCAGCAGCTCCGCAAGAAATTCGAGGTGATGGTCTACAAGGACAAGGCTGAGATTTCCGTAGTGGGCAATGCTGTCGTGACGGCTCCGGGTCTTGTGGACAAGATGACGGCAGCCGCTTCCGGTGCCAATGTATATATGATGTCGCAGAGTCCTTCCATGTTGAGTGTCAGCATTGTAGTGGACAGGTCGGCAGCTGTGGACATAGCCGGTCGCATTCATAAGGTGATTTTTTAATTGATAGGTTTATGGAAATTTTTATAAGCGGATATGGCAGGATGGGAAAAATGATTGAGGGAGTCCTGCAATCAAGAGGCTTGACGTGTTCCGGCAAATCGGAAGATATCGTGTCTGTCGACAAGGAAGTGGCGAAACGCAGCATCTGCATTGACTTTACCACTCCTGATGCCTTCCGTGCCAATTATAAGTTCATTGCTGAGAATTTTGCGGCTGCAGTCGTGGGAACTACAGGATGGTATGACATCAGCGGCGAGATTTTCGGCTATTTCGAAAAATGCAATACGCCGCTCATCTGGGGCTCGAACTTCTCCGTAGGAGTCAATGTCCTTTCGTCGGCTGTGGACCTGGTTTCCAAACTGCTGGCCAAAAATGGCGGATATGCACCGTACATTGTGGAAAAACATCATTGTCATAAACTGGATGCGCCTAGCGGGACCGCGAAGACATTGGCGGCGGACATTGACAGGAACATGGGACTGAAAACGGATGTCGCGTCCGTTCGCGTCGGCGAATTGGCCGGAACTCATACGGTCGGTTTCGAGGGGTCTTGCGACAGGCTTACGCTTGAGCATGAGGCGTTTACGAGGCAGGG
>OCHN01001525.1_pt1 | contig 18212 bp, 11 predicted proteins | sample 1538911 | NCBI WGS metagenome assembly OCHN01 (sample SAMN04571736, study PRJEB22368) | human gut metagenome | biome: human gut; material: stool | host: Homo sapiens | place: Luxembourg | collected 2013-01-11 | reverse complement strand
AGCAGACAGCTTTGAAACGCACATGTTGAATGAGTACAATAATTTCCCTTTTAGACGAGAAGCAAGTAATTCAGATTTCGATAACTTTTATTTTATAAATCTCAGAATTTGGGAGAAAATGTCAATTACTCGAATTGTATATAATGGTGACAAAAATACAACGTGTGAATTAATATTTCCGGGAGTTTACAGAGTTGAAAATACTAGAAAAGGAGCTTATGTAAATTCGTTTGAAATCAAACGCGGCAAGACATTATGGTTTTGCGATTATTATGCCAATGAAATGTAGGTGGTTTTCGTTCCGCTTAGGATACGCACTGGACGACCATTTTCGTGAAGATGCCTGCAAAATCAAGGGAGAAAAATACTTCTCTAAAATAAAAACTCTCAATAGACAATCATGCTTCAGAAGACATCTGAGTTGGAATTCTATTGGGAGTTTTTAAAATATCAATAAATCTTACGCTAAAAACAACGCATACAGTATCACAAGAATACCAAGCACGATTCTGTAATATCCAAATACTTTGAAATCATGTTTCTTAATATATCCCATCAGGAATTGAATAACGATAATAGAAGAAACAAATGCTGTTACCATACCGATCAGAAGAATTATTGCTTCTGTTCCGGTAAAGTTCAGACCAAACTTCACAAGCTTCAGAAGACTTGCGCCGAACATAACCGGAATCGCAAGTACGAAAGTGAATTCAGCAGCAACGGTTCTGGATACTCCAAGGATCAAAGCACCGACAATTGTTGCACCGGATCTGGATGTTCCAGGGAAGATTGCAGCGATCAGCTGGAAAAGTCCAATCAAAAATGCAGTCTTATAAGTAAGTTCATCCATACTGTTGATCTTCGCAGGTTTGCCCTTGTGATTATTCTCAACAATGATAAAGGCGATACCGAAGACAATCAGAGCAATCGCAACGCAAGGGTAATTGTAAAACCATTTCTCAAACAGATCATTGAACGGCATTCCAATCACAATTGCAGGGATACATGCAACAAGGACTTTCAGCCAGAGGATAATGATATCCATCTTCACATAACTTAAAATTCCATTTCCGGCTTTCTTTTTTCTATGTGCATGTTTTGCCTGACGGCGTCTGACCGTGTGACTTCCTTCCGGTGCACCAAATGGGAAGATCTGGTTCCAGAATAAGATAACAACGGCAAGAATCGCACCTAACTGGATCACAACTTCAAACATGCTGTAGAATTCTTCAGAAACATCTAATTTCACAAATTGATTCAAAAGAATCAGATGTCCCGTGCTGCTGATCGGCAGCCATTCTGTGATTCCTTCCACAATTCCAAAGAGGAAGGATTTCAAAAATTCAATCATTCTTAATTTATACTCCTTTTTATTGATGGATTGCAGCTATACTAAGAGATTCTAGCACTAAATGCAATCATTTTTGTGCAGCTACACTTATGTTCTAAAGTGGCTCACGGTTTCTTATTATAAAACGTTGGCAAAAGATGTGCAAGAAATAGAAAGTATTTAAATTGTTAAATCGTCGATTTAAGAAATTCCTAATATTTTTCCAATCTATCTCTTAAAAACCATCAAGTATCATGTATACTATAGTTAGAACTTGATCATGTGATAATTATGTTGCTGCGCTGTTATCGGTGTCAGCAATTATCGAGGGGTATGTAAAATGTATAAAATATTAGTATGTGATGACGATAGAGAAATCGTAGAAGCAATCGAAATTTATCTTTCTCAGGAGGGATATCAGATTTTAAAAGCATATGACGGAATCGAAGCACTGGAGATTTTGGAGAAAGAGGAAGTGAATCTTCTGATCATCGATGTCATGATGCCGAGACTTGACGGAATCCGTGCAACATTGAAGATCCGCGAGAAGAACAGTCTGCCAATCATTATCTTGTCTGCGAAGTCAGAAGATACCGATAAGATTCTTGGACTCAATATCGGTGCGGATGATTATGTAACAAAGCCGTTCAATCCGCTGGAACTTGTGGCACGAGTGAAATCACAACTGAGAAGATTTAACGAGCTTGGCGGAACAGCACAGGAGCCAAAAGAGACGATTTATAAGGTAGGCGGCCTTCAGATCAATGATGATCTCAAGCAGGTGACAGTAGACGGAGAATTTGTGAAACTGACACCGATTGAATACAATATCCTTTTGCTTCTGATGAAGAATCAGGGAAAAGTATTTTCAATCAATCAGATTTATGAATCCATCTGGAATGAAGAGGCAATTGGTGCGGATAACACAGTTGCAGTTCATATTCGTCATATCAGAGAAAAAATAGAGATCAATCCGAAAGATCCACGTTACCTGAAAGTAGTCTGGGGTGTCGGATATAAAATCGAAAAAGCATAGTGCGAACAGTAACAAAAGCACATGTAAAAATGGATAGAAAAAGCATATAAGAGAACATAGAAAAATGCATAAGAAGGCATATAAGAAAGGGTTAACAATGAAGAAATGGTACAGGAAGACCGTGACAAGGACAATCGTTCTTGTTGTGGCGATTCTTAGCGGAGCATTGCTTGTGACAAATTTGCTTTCTCTCCTGACACTGGCGGGTGGAATGAGTTTGTCACAGATTCAAAAGATGAATACACAGTCTTTTGAAGAATCCGAAGAATTCAGCAAGATGGTCGAAAGTTACATGTACGATGTACAGGAGAAGCTTTATCTGCAGAATCTTTTTGAAAGTGACGGCGCCTACAATCCCAAAAAACTGGTGGATGTAATGGAACTGTCAAAGAAGGGCAAGATTTCAGAAACAAATTTGTCAGGTGTCACGTACACCATGGAAGAACTGGTGAACTGGGGCGAGACTTACAGTGGAACAGATAACGACAATCTTTACAAACAGAATGGCGTGATCGTCTGCCAGAAACCAGACGGAAATTATTATTACTATTATATGAATGATTTCTTTTCTCTTGTAAATGCAGGAAAACTTCAGTTTCAGATGGGCGAGCAGGACAGAGATCAGTTTCTGGCAGGATTGCAGGCGGGCGAATTTACGACTTCCGGTTATTATACATTTCAGATTACAGATGAAAACGGTGAGCTGCTTTATACAGACTGCTGGAACTTTGGTCAGTCAATGATTGAAAAATATGCACCGGTCGGAGCGGATAATCTACTCCAGGTTGTAAATAATAATCCGCAGTTAAATGGAAGACTGACACTGGTTTATGATAATATTGCCACAGCATTGCAGACAATCTATGAAGACTGGCAGGATTATGAAGGCGGTTGGAATTATCTGGAAGAAGGGAATACCAATTTTACCTATCTGTATGCAGATGAATCGACAAAGAAGGTTACTACAAATAAAGCAGAATATGCAAATTATGCAGATGTAAAGAAAAGCATAGAAGACATGATAGAATCAGCGTCAAAGAACCCTGTGAAATATATGGTAATCTATCCTGAATTGAAAGATTTTAAGACGAATATGAACGTTTCTTATTCGGATCAATGGCTCAATACACGTTCTTATGGTTACTATTCCGGCGGAACAAAGTGGAAAGATGTTTTTGCAGTTGCAGTGGACACAAACTATCCGATCCAGGATCAGTTTTACCAGAATAGCATCGAATATCAAAATAACATTCCGCATATGAAAGCGGCATTATATTTTATGATTTTCAGCAGCGTACTCTTTTTGATCACAGTAGTGTGGCTGACATTGGGTGCCGGAAGAAAACCGCAGGATGAAGAACTGCATTTGTTAAAGTTCGATTCCTGGAAGACAGAGATTGCTGCTGCAGTTGTTATTTTTGTCTGGGTGATTGGAAGTTATTTCTTTTTTGTAGCAGGAATCGATGGAATTCATATCTTATTTGATGGAATTACAGGGTTGAGTAGTTCATACGGTGCTGTGGAAAGTGATACATTTATTCCATCATCCTATGTTCCGAATGTATATGTGCAGACTTTAAGTCTCGGAGAATCAGTAGGTGCGTTTGCATATGGAACATTTACATTTACCTGCTTTTTTGCCGGCTATCTTAGTCTGGTAAGAAGAATTAAGGCAAAGAGTCTGTGGGAGAACAGTCTGCTTCGAAGCTTCGGTATATTTATCGGGAAAATATTACGAGACATGAAGCTTACAAAGAAAACAGCAGGACTTTTGATTCTTTATTTCCTGTTTCAGCTTTTCGTGCTCTGGGGTGGAGATTTCTTCCTGGTGATTCTGTTGCTGATTGCTGATGCAGTGCTATTCTATTACATGGTTGCAAATGTGATGGAGAAGAATCGATTGAGAAAAGGAATTCAGGAGATCGCTGCCGGAAATATGAGTTATCAGATTCCAATCGACGGACTGCATGGGGAGAACAAGAAATTTGCATTGATGATCAACGGGATCGGAACCGGACTTAACAAAGCAGTTGCCGAGGCAATGAAAAACGAACGTCTTAAGACAGATTTGATCACAAATGTTTCTCATGATATTAAGACACCACTGACTTCTATTTTGAACTATGTCGGCATCTTAAGACAAACAGATCCGGCGGATCCGAAAGTTCAGGATTATCTGAATATTCTGGAAGAGAAAGCACAGAGACTGAAGACATTGACAGAAGATGTAGTAGAAGCATCGAAAGTCAGCAGCGGGAATATTTCCCTGGAATATATGGATCTTGATCTGTCAGAAATGATCCAGCAGACGCAGGGTGAACTCGAAGAAAAATTCGAGGCGAGAAATCTGGCAATCGTCACAGATCTTCCGGCAGAACCGGCTGTTGTGCATGTTGATGGTAGAAGAATGTGGCGTGTCTTGGAAAATATTTACGGAAATGCAGCCAAGTACGCAATGCCTGGAACCAGAGTTTACGCGACTCTGAAAACAGATGATACAAAGGTAAGATTTTCATTGAAAAATGTTTCCGAGCATCAGTTGAATATTCAGGCGGACGAACTGACAGAACGTTTTATCCGCGGAGATATTTCCAGAAGTACGGAGGGAAGTGGATTAGGACTTTCTATAGCGAAGAGCCTTACAACAATGCAGGGCGGCACATTTGACTTGTATCTGGACGGAGATTTGTTCCGGGTAGATATTACATTTCCAAGAGTGAAAGCGAAAGGAAATGCTGGCGGGACAACAGAGGAATCGAAAGAGAAAACAACAAGCGGTGTATCTTGACATTCTATTCGCGTTATGCTAACCTTTTTAAGGAATGAAAAGCAGTGATAAGCGAAACGCGATGAGGAAGAGAGTAGTCTGTAACAGATTCTACAGAAAAGTCCTGAAGGCTGTCAGGCCGGATGCTGAGAGGGATGGATGGAAGACAGATGAAGATGGCTTCTGAGCAGCGCAGATGAGCCTGAACAGAGTGAGCAAGTGAGTTGTTTAAGCAGCAATCTTGAATAAAAAGATCCGGGTTAGTCTGTGAAGGGATTCGCCCTTTATAGCGAAGAGTATCAACAGTGAGAAATGCCGTAGTATTCAAAGTGGTTTTGATTAACAAAGCAGTTTTTACTAACGAAAATGCAGATACTCATAGAGGTTTCTTTCCGCGAGGAAGGAACGAAGAGAAGTGGTAACACGAAAGTAGGATTCGTCTTCTCAGGGATGCAAGTCTCTGGGAGGGCGTTTTTTAATATATTAGGTTCTTTCCTAATATATTAAAAACGCTCCGCTAGGGATATGCGCTGCGGCGTACAAAGTAGGTGTTGCAAGCGACCACCGCAAGTGCAAGAATGTGCCTTGGCACATTCTTTGTTCCGAAAAATCCAGAAAAAATCGTATTAGTAATCACTGAAAGTTGAGAAAAGAATCCCACATTGTGGGAAAAGGAGGCAGAAAAATGTCAGAAAAACCAAAATATTATATAACAACAGCGATTGCCTATACATCAGGTAAACCGCATATCGGAAACACATACGAGATCGTGCTTGCAGATGCAATCGCACGTTACAAGAGAAGCCAGGGATATGATGTATTCTTCCAGACAGGAACAGATGAGCACGGACAGAAGATCGAGCTCAAAGCCGAGGAGGCTGGAATCACACCAAAGGAATTCGTAGATAATGTATCAACAGAAATCAAAAGAATCTGGGATCTGATGGATACATCTTATGACAAATTCATCCGTACAACAGATGAAGATCATGAGAAACAGGTTAAGAAGATCTTCAAGAAACTTTACGACAAGGGAGATATTTACAAGGGACATTATGAGGGAATGTACTGTACCCCATGCGAGTCTTTCTTCACAGAGTCTCAGCTTGTAGATGGAAAATGTCCTGACTGTGGACGCCCGGTTCAGCCTGCAAAAGAAGAGGCATATTTCTTCAAAATGAGCAAATATGCAGATCGTCTGATCGAGTATATCAATACACATCCGGAATTTATTCAGCCGGTAGCACGTAAGAACGAGATGATGAACAACTTCCTTCTTCCGGGACTTCAGGATCTGTGTGTATCCAGAACTACCTTTGACTGGGGAATTCCGGTAGATTTCGATCCAAAGCATGTTGTATATGTATGGCTTGATGCCCTTACAAACTATATTACAGGAATCGGATATGACGCAGACGGAAACAGCACAGAGCAGTTTAACAAACTGTGGCCGGCAGACCTTCATCTGATTGGAAAAGATATCATCCGTTTCCATACAATTTACTGGCCAATCTTCCTTATGGCACTTGATCTTCCACTTCCGAAACAGGTGTTCGGACATCCGTGGTTGCTTCAGGGAGACGGTAAGATGAGTAAATCCAAGGGAAATGTTCTCTATGCAGATGAACTCGTTGATTTCTTTGGCGTAGATGCAGTTCGCTACTTCGTACTTCATGAGATGCCATTCGAGAATGACGGTGTTATTTCCTGGGAGCTGATGGTAGAGCGTTTGAATTCCGACCTTGCCAATACACTTGGAAACCTTGTAAACAGAACTGTTTCTATGACAAACAAATACTTCGGCGGAACAGTAGAAGATAAGGGTGTTGTAGAAGATGTAGATGCAGAACTGAAAGCAGTTGTAGAGAATGCTTCTAAAGCAGTTGATGCTAAGATGGCAGACCTCCGCGTTGCCGATGCGATTACAGAAATCTTCAATCTGTTCAAACGCTGCAACAAATACATTGATGAGACAACTCCTTGGGTACTTGGAAAAGATGAATCCAAGAAGGATCGCCTTTCTACAGTACTTTGGAATCTGATCCAGAGCATTTCTGAAGGTGCAAGACTTCTTGAATCTTTTATGCCTTCTACAAGTAAGAAGATCCTTGAGCAGCTTGGTAACGGACATGTAACAGAGAAACCGGAGATTCTGTTCCAGCGAATGGATCTCGAAGAGGTTATGAAGAAAGTTAAAGAACTTCATCCGAAGGTAGAAGAAAAGAAAGAGGAAGAAGCTGTTATCGACATTGAGCCGAAAGATGAGATCACATTTGAGCAGTTTGGAGCAATGCAGTTCCAGGTTGGAGAGATCATTGCATGTGAGGCTGTAAAGAAATCCAAAAAGCTTCTCTGCTCTCAGGTAAAAGTTGGAAGCCAGGTAAAACAGATCGTATCCGGAATCAAAGCACATTACACACCGGAAGAAATGGTTGGTAAGAAAGTTATGGTTCTTGTAAACCTGAAACCTGCGAAGCTGGCAGGCGTACTTTCAGAGGGAATGCTGCTTTGTGCAGAAGATGCAGAAGGTAACCTTGCACTGATGACACCGGAAAAAGAAATGCCGGCTGGAGCAGAAATCTGTTAATTGAAATGTTTGAAAATTCAGACAATTACAACCAAAGCAGATAATAAATAAAAAATATAAAAAAATCAAATGAATATATTGACAAATTAGACGCCGAATGTTATTATATAACCATCAAAGAGAGAAAGAAATCTCCCAAAGATATTTAACTAAGAAGGCAAAAGTAACAGATGCCTGATTAGATTAAAAATACAAGTTCAACAGGAGGTCAGTCCCATGGACAGTATAGTTTCAGATTTTTATCAATATGTCAGTGGTATGATGAGTGAAGGTTCCTGTGAAGAAAGAGACCTTTGCCAAGCGTAAAAGTCCAGTAGAAAGAAAAGAAGATCAAAGATCGGAGAGTACGGAAACTGGAAGCAAAGAGAAAAAGATGAATCACTCATAGATGTATTGAATAAAAATACCGCATATAACATAGAATGAAAAATGTGTAAAGAAACATTGAAAGGACATGTTATAATCTCAGATTTGTTATAAAAGCAGGAATGACTTGACAGAAGATTTAATACATAAAGTATTGAATGGATATGAAAATCATTCAGGTGATAAAATAACAGACGACAAAGGTCTCACAGGAACGTAGAATCGCGAATAATCTCCGATACAAAATATAAAATTATAATAATAATACAATTAAATAACACTAAAAATGCACTTTCAAAAGGAATTGAAGGTGCATTTTTTTGACATTACAGACCTCATATGGTAGAATAATGAAAGAGTATCGGCTAGTGCCTAATGGACACATTCAGACCAAAACTAATATTTCAATGACAATGAGGTGAGTACAGTGGATAAGTATGAATATAAGTTAAAGACAGAAGAGATGCTGGAACTTATGGAAGATGGAGAATACAGAAAAGCAGCGGCAGCAGCAGATCTGATTGACTGGAAGCGTGTCCGTAACGCAGGGATGCTGATGAATGTCAGTGATATTTATGAAAAAACAAAAGAGTATCAGAAGAGCTATGATGTGATGAATCTTGCATATCGCCGTTCTGAAGGAAGCCGCAAGGTGATCTATAAGTTATGTTCTCTTGCAATTAAGACAAAGAATATAGATGAAGCAATCGACTATTATGACGAATTTATCCAGATTGCACCGAAAGATCCGAACAGGCATATCCTTAGATATCAGATCTTAAGAGCGCAGAGAGCGCCGATCGAACAGCAGATTGAGGCTCTGGAGGAATTTAAAAAGGCAGAATATATTGAAGAGTGGGCTTATGAACTGGCGAAGCTTTATCGCGAAGCAGGTATGATGACAGAATGTCTGGAAGAGTGTGATGATCTGATCCTCTGGTTCAGCGAGGGTAAGTATGTTTATAAGGCAATGGAACTGAAGATGCAGTATAAGCCATTGTCACCATCGCAGCAGCAGAAATATGATCACAGATATGAGAAGCTTTCTTCAGAGACAGAAGAAATACCGGATCTGGCTTCCTATTTAGGAGAAGACGAGGAAAAAGATTCTGCGTCAGAAGGAGCTGAAGCACTTGGAGATACAAGATCAATCGGGCTGACAGAACAGCCGGTGATGGAGAACGACAGTACTTCCGATGTGATTGACACGGATGCGGTTACTTTGGAAGCGGCAGAAGAGCCGGATGCCGAAGTAGAAAATCCGGAAGAAGCAGGAGTAGAAACAGCAGAAGTTATAGAAGTTTCCGAGGATGAGTCAGAAGTTCAGCCGGCAACGGTAGAGACAAGTGGAGATAAGAGAACACTTAGCAAAGATACTGCTTCCATACCGATTGTCGGTAAGAATCCGGTAAAACCAGTCAAGAAGAAACTTGGAGATACGATGCGGTTAGATGAAGCTCTGCAGCAATTACTCAATCCGAAACCGGAAGTTCAGGCAGAACCGGGAGAAGAAGTCGAACCGGATATGACAGATCTGGAAGAGGATATTGCAGCAATTGAGGATGTAGAAGATCTTGAGATCGTGAATCAACTGACAGAAGAGAAGAAAGCTGAGGAAGCCAATAAAGAACGAGTAGTTCCATCAGGGATGAAAGAACTGATACCGGAACCGGAGACAGAAGAAGAACTTATAGAACAGGCAGTGGAGGAGACTTCAGAAGATGTCCCAGAAGATGCAGTTACTATAGAAGCAGGAGAAGCAGAACCGGAAGAAGTTCTTGAAGTAGAAGAGGCAGAACCGGAAGAGGAAGAAATCCTTGAAGCAGAAGAAGCAGAACCGGAAGAGGAAGAAATCCTTGAAGCAGGAGAAGCAGAACCGGAAGAGGAAGAAATCCTTGAAGCAGAAGAAGCAGAACCGGAAGAGGAAGAAATCCTTGAAGCAGGAGAAGCAGAACCGGAAGAGGAAGAAATCCTTGAAGCAGAAGAAGCAGAACCGGAAGAGGAAGAAATTCTTGAAATAGATGCAGCTGAGTCAGAAGATCTGACAGATGAATCAGAAGATTTGTCTGAGGTGGAGGAACTGATCTCAGAAACTGAAGTTGTCAATGATGAAGATGATTCAGAAGGAGCAGCAGTAAGAGAGACTATGGACAATAAAAATAATGAAGAACCAATTTTATCACCAGAGATACAGAAACTGATTGATGAGATTGAAGGTGTTATTCCGGAAGAGGAAGAAGTAGATGCAACAGTAAGTTCAGAAGAAGTTCTTGAGGTAGAAGAAGAACCACATGAAAATATGGGAGAGCTTGCGGATGATCTCAGACTCGGTGAGGATGAGTACGAAGATTATGATGCGTATGACTGGGATGATGCAGAAGAGTTTGACGAAGACGATATTTTAGATGATTATGAAGAGTCTGATGACGATTTGTTGGATGATTATGAAGAGTCTGATGACGATCTGCCGGATGATTATGAAGACGCTGATGATGATCTGTTCGGTGAGGAAGAAGGATATGATGATCTGGATGCCTATGGTTATGAAGAAGACGATGAGGATGATGAAGTAATTAATCCAAGAGATCTTTTCACAGCAGAAGATAAGATTTCAGATGATGATCTTCTTGGTCTGAATTCTTATGAAGAAGTGCCAAATTTTGAAGATGAATTCAGCGTGAATCCAGCGCATAGTGAGGAACCGGATGATAGAGAGATTCCGGATGAAGATGACGGAATTGATATCATGTCTGCGACGACACCATTGAGCCGTAAAGAGACTGCAAAATTGATCGCAACAGGTAAGACATCACCATTGCCATTAGATGAGATTGCAGATGCAATGTCTGATACAGGATTTATCGTGCATGGTCGTTATGATCTTGAAACACAGAGCGGAATCGGTACAAGAGCAGGACTTACAGATGAACAGAAGAAACTCTTCTCTTATTTCGTACCTGTACGTGGTATGAGTGAGCAGCTGGTAGATGTACTTGAGCAGGATAAGAACTGTACAAACCGCAAAGGAACTTCCAGAACAGGAAACCTTCTGATTATTGGAAATAAAGGAAATGGAAAGACAGTCCTTGCTGTTGATGTTGTAAAGGCAATTCAGAAGCAGCGTGATATCCGTCAGGGCAAGGTTGCGATTGTAACAGGAGAGTCACTGAATAAGAAGAGAATCGGAGACATTTTCCGTAAACTGTACGGCGGTGCACTGATCATTGAAAAAGCCGGACAGATGAACGAAAAAACACTCGCCAAGCTGAACAAAGCAATGGAGCAGGATACAGGAGAACTTTTGGTAGTTCTTGAAGAGCAGAGAAAACCACTGGACAGACTTCTTTCTTCCAACAGAGAATTCAGAAGAAAATTTACTTCCAGACTTGAAGTGCCGATCTTTATTAATGATGAGCTTGTAACATTTGGACAGACTTATGCTCAGGAGAATGGTTACAGAATCGATGAGATGGGAATTCTTGCACTGTACAGTAAGATTGATTCTTTACAGAGAGAAGATCATGCAGTAACAGTAGCAGAAGTGAAAGAAGTGATGGATGATGCGATCGCTCATTCACAGAAAGCTTCCGCAAAGAAGCTTGTGAAGAGAGTATTTGGAAAGAATACAGATTCTTCCGACAGAATTCTGCTTTCAGAGAAAGATTTCAACATTTAATGACATATATTTGTTAAGAATTAATAGACAGTCAGTAAAACGACTGTCTATTTTTGTGCAATAATACATTTTCTCTTTCTTTTTTATACAGTATCAAGTATAATAAAACTATAGTGTTCAAGGGGAGAATGAAACTTTGTTACCAATTGAAAGATTCGGTAATGTGCCTTGATCTATAAGAAATTGTATGGTTTTTAAATCATTACAATCAGGAATATATTTGAGCAGTGAGGTGGCTTTATTATGGTTAAGAAAAACAGCACGAAGACGAAAGTGCAGCCTTATGAGATCGGAGAACTTGACCATTATCTTTTTGGGCAGGGAAATCATTATGAGATTTATAAAAAGATGGGTGCCCATGAGGTGACAAAGAACGGAAAAAGAGGAGTATATTTTGCGGTATGGGCTCCTCATGCAGTAAACGTTTCTGTAATCGGAGAGTTTAATGACTGGGATGAGACGAAAGATAAGATGAAGAGAGGAGAGCCTCTCGGAATATACACATGCTTCGTTCCGGAGGCGAAGAAAGGGGATTTGTATAAGTTCTGTATAGAGACACAGGCGGGTGAGAAGATCTATAAAGCAGATCCATTTGCTAATTATGCAGAGCTCCGACCGGGAACAGCATCCAGAATTACAGACATTTCTAATCTGAACTGGTCAGACAGTAAGTGGATGACAGCTCGTGAGAAGTGGAATAACAAAGAAGAACCAGTGTCTATTTACGAAGTGCATATGGGTTCCTGGATGAGACATCCTGGAAGAGAAGATGAAGGATTCTATACATATCGTGAGTTTGCAGAAGCAATTACAAAGTATGTAAAAGAGATGGGATATACTCATGTTGAGTTGATGGGAATCGCAGAGCATCCGTTTGACGGTTCCTGGGGATATCAGGTAACCGGATATTATGCACCCACTTCACGCTATGGAACACCGGAAGATTTTGCATATATGGTAAATTATCTTCATAAGAATAATATCGGTGTTATTCTTGACTGGGTACCGGCGCATTTCCCGAAAGATGCACATGGTCTGGCAGATTTTGACGGAACACCGACATTCGAATATCCAGATCCGAGAAAAGGTGAGCATCCTGATTGGGGAACGAAGGTTTTCAATTATGAAAAACCGGAAGTTTCTAACTTCCTTCTGGCGAATGCATTGTTCTGGGTTGAACATTATCATGTAGACGGACTTCGTGTAGATGCAGTGGCATCTATGCTGTATCTGGACTACGGAAGAGAAGATGGACAGTGGATTCCGAATAAATTTGGTGGAAATGAGAATCTTGAGGCGATTGCATTCTTTAAACATTTGAATTCTGTAGTTTGCGGAAGAAATAAAGGCGTTATGATGATTGCAGAAGAGTCTACAGCATGGCCGAAGGTGACAGGATCTCCTGAGGATGACGGACTTGGATTTACTTTGAAGTGGAATATGGGATGGATGCATGACTTTACAGAATATATGAAACTGGATCCTTATTTCAGAAAAAATGCACATCATATGATGACATTTTCTATGGAATATGCATATTCAGAGAACTATATTCTTGTACTTTCTCATGATGAGGTTGTTCATCTGAAATGCTCCATGTTGAATAAGATGCCGGGAGAAGGATGGGATAAGTTCCGCAACTTGAAGGTGGCATATGCATTTATGATGGGACATCCTGGAAAGAAGCTTCTCTTTATGGGACAGGAGTTCGCACAGCTTCGTGAGTGGAGTGAAGAGAGAGAACTGGATTGGTTCCTTCTTGCAGAAGAACCACATCAGCAGATTCAGAACTGGTATAAAGATTTGCTTCATCTTTATAAGAAGAATAAGGCATTGTATGAGTTGGATAATGATCCGAAGGGATTTGACTGGATCAATAAGGATGATATCTTCCGGAGTATTTTCAGTTTCACAAGACATTCAAAAGATGGTAAGAAAAATCTGCTCTTTGTATGCAATTTTACACCGGTAGACAGACCAGATTATCGTGTTGGTGTTCCGAGAAGAAAGCAGTTTAAGCTTGTTCTTAACAGTGATGAGACAAAATACGGCGGATCAGGAGAGGAACGCCCATTGGTTTACAAACCAGAGAAGCAGGAATGTGATGGTCAGAAATATTCCTTTGCATATCCTCTTCCGGGATATGGTGTGGCAGTATTTGAGTATTAAGTTGTATAGTATAATGTTTTCCACGAATAGATGGAACAGGAATTAGACATACATTAATTTGCCCCTGCATAGATTGTAAAAAACAAACTATGCAGGGGCTTTTCTATGAGAGAATATATTGAGGAGCGTGCAGTAGAAATTGCGGATTATATTATAGAAAATAATGCGACAGTGAGACAGACAGCAAAACAGTTTCGGATTAGTAAGAGTACGGTGCATAAGGATGTTACAGAACGCTTGCTTCAGATCAATCCATCACTGGCTCATGAAACGCGTAAGGTTTTAGACACCAACAAATCAGAACGTCACATCCGGGGAGGGCTTGCTACCAGAGAAAAATATTTACACTTGCATGCTTCCAATTATTGAAGTTAATGTTACAATAAAAGTGGATATTCAATCAGAAACACGAACATTGAGAGGAGACTGTTCAAATGCGGGTGGCAATCGTTGAAAGGGATGAAAAAGTATTAGAAGAACTGAAAAAAGGTTTAAAACGCGTAGATCCGAATTACGAGTTGGCGGGGATTGCAGGGAATGGACAGTCTGCATATGAGATGATAACAGTTATGCAGCCAAATCTTGTTATTATGGACATTGGGCTTCCGCGGATGAATGGGTTAAATCTTTTGAGAAAATTACGCACGGAAGGACGTGAGTTCCGTGTGATTATTATAACAAAGGATGAAGATTTTCAACAGGCAAAGCAGGCAATCGATCTGGGGGTGGACGGATATTTAGTACAGCCGTTCCGGCCGATGGAGCTTAAGAAGGCATTAAGCCGTATTCATGAAAAAATCAGAAATGAATATTGGATGCAGGCTTCTTTTACTGTTGAAAATGTTCTGTTAAGCTGTAGATATGGAGAAATTATATCGAATCAGAAGTTAAATGAAATGACTATCCGGAAATATGGTTTTACAGTGGATGATCCGGGATATTTATTTACGGTTTCAATGGCAGACGAATACGAGGAGCAGAAGGAAAATATACGTGGATTTCTCGAAGAAATCTGTAGACGTGAGTGTGGATTTTCGGCATCTGTTATATGTTCGGATCGATGGAAACAGGTGTATCTGATCATTTACCGGGTACGTGAAGCAAGGAACTGGAAAGAATATTTTCAAAAAAATGTGGTTACTGGGTTATGTAGGAATTTTCCGGGGACAATTATTTGTGTATGGATAGAGACAAAACAGCTGATAAAGCTGGCAGATGCAATGATTCAGGCAGGAAGTCTCATGGAATGGAATCTTCTTCAGCCGCGAGGAGTCTTAATCTGTCAGCAGACAGTTGAGAAATTTGAAGCTGTTCCGGTGCGTTATCCGGTAGAATTAGAACAACGAATGCGAGAAATGATTTTCGATGAAAACAAGAAAGGAATTGCCAGACAATTTCAACTTGTTTGTGAGGAAATGAAAAGAGAAAAATATTTTCCAAAAGAAATAAAATACAGTATCATTCGTTTTTGCATGGCAGCTGGATTGAATTATAGAAATTATGGCGGGGAGATTGACGAAACAAAAATCCTGAGTCTTATGCAGCAGATTACCTATGCCATCAGCTGGAAACAGATAGAGAAAGCGATTCAAGGCTTGGAACGGATGATATCATATGAGCATAAATTTGAGCAGTACAGTACGCTTATCCAAAAAGCAATGGAAATTATAAGAAAAGAATATGACAGTGGTATTACATTGGAAGAAGCAGCGAGTCAACTTTATGTATCGGAAGAATACCTGAGTTCTCAGTTTAAGAAGGAGACAGGATATAATTTTACAGAAACTGTGAGGAAATACAGGATAGAAAAAATAAAGGAGCTTCTCAGGACAACAAAATATAAGATGAATCAGATTGCGGGGCTTGTCGGTTACTCTGATCCCAAATATATGAGTAAGGTGTTTAAAGAGGAGGAAGGAATTTTACCGACGGAATACAGACGTAACTCCAATGGGATTTCATAATTAGGAGTAATTTCATATTGCTTATAGAAAAAAGTAGAGAATAAGAGGCATATTTAATTAAAAAAATACACTTTTATAAAAAATTTCACCCTTTTAAATATAGAAAATGTGCTATGATATATGTGAAAAGTGAAAAGGATTTCATAGCCGTTAAGGCAGAAAGAGGTGAAAAGAATGAGCACAATGAACATTACTTTCAAACACCCGGATGAGATCATTGATTTCTTGAAAACAGTATGTAAATTTGACTTTAACATGGACATGAGAAGAGGACGGGCAGTAGTAGATGCGAAGTCATTACTTGGAATCATGAATCTGGGATTGAATAACGTGATTGAACTGCAGATGTATGCAGACGATTGCACAGAACTTGAAAGACAGCTAGAAAGATTTGCAGCATAAAATGGAATATAAAAATGGGATGTCGGGCATTTGTTCGGCATCTTTTTTGATATATTATACCCATAACAGTGGATAACATAGAATGCGCACTGCGGTGTACGATGTAGGTGTCGCAAGCGACCACCGCAGGCGTAAGAGGGTGCCGAGGCACATTCTTTGTTCTGGATAGATCAGAAGGGGAATAATTACCGTGTATAGTAATAGAAATTGTGGATAAGATTTTATTTTACATAAACAAATACTTGTAAATCAATGCTTCCTCTACTATAATGAAAAACAGAAAAAGATATATAGATAAAGCAAATAGTTTTGATTGGATTTTACAGGAGGAAAGATTTGAAGAAAGAATTAGTGATTGTCCTTGACTTTGGTGGACAGTATAATCAGCTGGTTGCCAGACGTGTCAGGGAATGTAATGTATATTGCGAGATTTATTCTTATAAGACAGATATTGAAAAGATCAAAGCAATGAATCCGAAAGGAATCATTCTCACAGGCGGACCGAACAGCTGTTATGAGCCGGATTCACCGACTTATTCAGAAGAACTGTTCAAGCTTGGTATTCCGGTTCTCGGACTGTGTTATGGTGCACAGCTGATGTCACATGTACTTGGTGGAAAAGTTGAGCGTGCAGATGTAAGAGAATATGGTAAGACAGAAGTTCTTATTGATAAAAAAGACTCCAAAGTATTTGAGGGTGTTTCAGAGACAACAACATGTTGGATGAGCCATTTTGATTATATTTCAAAGATTGCTCCGGGATTTGAAATTACAGCACACACTGCCGACTGTCCGGTTGCAGCAGCTGAGAACGCAGCTGAGAAACTGTATGCAATCCAGTTCCATCCAGAAGTACTTCATACAGTAGAAGGAACAAAGATGATCAACAACTTTGTAAAAAATGTATGTGAATGTGCGGGCGACTGGAAGATGGATGCTTTTGTTGAGAATACAATTGCAGAGATCCGCGAGAAGGTTGGAAACGGAAGAGTATTGCTCGCACTGTCAGGTGGGGTTGACTCTTCAGTGGCAGCAGGACTTCTTTCCAAAGCCATTGGAAAACAGCTTACTTGTGTATTCGTAGATCACGGACTTCTTCGTAAAAATGAAGGAGATGAAGTTGAGGCAATCTTCGGACCAGAAGGACAGTTTGACCTGAACTTTATCCGCGTAAATGCGCAGGAAAGATATTATAACAAACTTGCAGGCGTTACAGAGCCAGAAGCAAAACGTAAGATTATCGGTGAAGAATTCATCCGTATCTTCGAAGAAGAAGCAAAGAAGATCGGTACTGTTGAAGTCCTTGCACAGGGAACAATTTATCCGGATGTGGTAGAAAGTGGTCTTGGCGGAGAATCCGCTGTGATCAAATCTCACCACAATGTAGGAGGACTTCCGGATTTTGTAGATTTCAAAGAAATCATTGAGCCGCTTCGTGATCTTTTTAAAGATGAAGTTCGTAAAGCAGGACTTGAGCTTGGACTTCCTGAAAGACTCGTATTCCGTCAGCCATTCCCAGGACCGGGACTTGGAGTACGTATCATCGGCGAAGTAACAGCTGAGAAAGTTCGTATCGTTCAGGATGCAGATGCTATTTATCGTGAAGAGATTGAAAATGCCGGACTTGATAAGACAATTGGTCAGTATTTTGCAGCACTTACGAATATGAGAAGCGTTGGTGTTATGGGTGATGAGAGAACTTATGATTATGCTGTAGCTCTTAGAGCCGTTAATACGGTTGATTTCATGACTGCAGAGGCAGCGGAGATTCCGTATGAAGTTCTGAATAAAGTGATGAGCAGAGTTATAAATGAAGTTCGTGGGGTGAATAGAATATTCTATGATCTGACGAGTAAGCCACCGGGAACGATTGAGTTTGAGTAGCTTGAAAAATCGCGGAAAAGCCCATAAATAA
>OCHN01001500.1_pt1 | contig 18442 bp, 9 predicted proteins | sample 1538911 | NCBI WGS metagenome assembly OCHN01 (sample SAMN04571736, study PRJEB22368) | human gut metagenome | biome: human gut; material: stool | host: Homo sapiens | place: Luxembourg | collected 2013-01-11 | reverse complement strand
CCACCTTTGCAAGGTATAAATTTGCTTTTTTTCACTCTTTTTATACTCCTCCCCTCATTTTTTTAAATCCCCTCCTGGTTTATGCCCATTATACCATATTTTCCCTATTTTGTGCGCTTTTTTCATCGTCAAAAAACGACACCTTTCGCCATTTTTTTGAAAAGGTGTCGTTTTTATAAATAATAGCTTGTCTTATTTTATTTTTCAAGAATTTTCTTTAAATCTTCCTCTGGTGTACTCGTCGGTGAAATCTGGAAATTTTCTACCAGATAGTTTAATACGTTTTCAGAAACAAAAGACGGAAGTGTCGGTCCAAGGTAAATGTTCTTGATTCCAAGGTGTAACAGTGTCAGAAGGATGCTGACTGCTTTCTGTTCATACCAGGATAATACCAGTGTCAACGGCAGTTCATTGACACCACATTCAAATGCTTCAGCAAGAGCCAGTGCCACTTTAACTGCGCCAAATGCATCGTTGCACTGTCCCATATCCATAATTCTTGGAAGGCCTTCGATTGTTCCAAGGTCTAAGTCATTAAAGCGGTATTTTCCGCAGGCAAGAGTCAGAATAATAGAATCTTTTGGAGCTTCTTTTACGAAATCCGTATAATAATTTCTTCCCTGACGTGCACCGTCACATCCGCCTACTAAGAAGAAATGGCTGATTTTTCCGGCTTTTACAGCCTCAATTACCTGTGGAGCAGCGCCTAAAATTGTATGATGTCCAAATCCGGTTGTCAGTTTTGTTCCACCATTGATTCCGGCAAACTGCTTATCCTCAGAAAATCCACCAAGTTCAATCGCTTTTTCAATCACTGCGCCAAAATCTTTTTCTTCTCCAGCTACATGCTGCATGCCTGGATAGGCTACCACACCTGTTGTAAATACACGATCTGCGTAACTTTCTTTTGGCGGCATAATACAGTTTGTGGTAAATAAAATAGGTGCCGGAAGATTAGCAAATTCTTTCTGCTGATTCTGCCATGCTGTTCCAAAATTACCTTTTAAATGGCTGTATTTGCGAAGTTCCGGATACGCATGTGCCGGAAGCATTTCTCCATGTGTATAGATATTAATGCCTTTGCCTTCGGTCTGTTCTAATAGCATCTTCAAATCTTTTAAATCATGACCGGAAATGACGATAAATGGTCCTTTTTCTACTTTTAAAGAAACTTCTGCCGGTGCCGGAATTCCATAAGTTTCGGTGTTTGCTTTATCCAAAAGTTCCATGCATTTAAAATTCACTGCACCGGTCTCCATTACGATACCAAGCAGATTTTCCATGGTGCGGTCCTGTCCTAAAGCTGACATACCTTTGTAGAAGAAACGGTTTACTTCTTCATCATTATAGCCAAGCACCATTGCATGATAAGCATAAGCCGCAATCCCACGAAGTCCGAATAATAATAATGATTTCAAGGATTTGATATCCTCATCCGGCTCTCTCCATACTTTTTTCATTTCATAGATTTCCATGCGTCCACATGGAGCCTGACAAACTGAACATCCTGATGCGTAAACCTCTTTTTCTTTCAGGGCTGTTTCGATTAATTTTTCCAACGCTTCATCATCGAAGTTTACATTGGTAAGAGTTGCAAACAATCCTTCAATCATAATACGATTTGTCTTTTCAGATACATTCTGTTCTCCGACTGCTTCTGCAAGCGCAACCAGACTTCCGGTTAATTTGTCCTGAATGAGTGCCGTTTTACTGCTCTTTCCACAGACTCCTCTTGCTCCTGTACATCCACTGCATCCTGCTCTCTGCTCACACTGGTAGCAGAACATTTCTTCTGTTTTTTCTATTTTGCTCATCTTCTATTCTCCTTTAGCTGTTTCACTTATTTTTTCAAATTTCTTGTTTCTATGGTTAGAATATACTATAATTAAAATAATTATTCTGTTGTACTTCCAACAAATTTAAGGAGTTTATTTATGGAAAAAAATGATAATTTAAATGAAGCTTTTTTAGAAGTGCTTGCGGAGTCTCCATTGTTTCGTAAAATCGAAAAGAAAGAACTTCGTGCTACGTTAGTCTGTCTTGGCGGTCAGATAAAAGAATATAAAAAAGGGACTTCTATCTTCCGCTGGGGCGATAAAATCTCAAAAATCGGATTTGTTTTAAAGGGAAATGTTCACGTACTTCGGGAAACATACTGGGGAAAGGAATCTCTGCTTGGACGGATTGGTCCTGGTGATTTGTTTGGAGAAGTCTATGCCTGTCTGCCGGATTTGGAATTTGACGGAACAGTTGTCGCCCAGACTGACTGCAGTATTTTATTTCTTAATTTAAACCGCACGATTACTACCTGTTCCTCCGCCTGTCATTTTCACACGCAGATGATTTCTAATCTGTTGCAGATTCTTGCACAGAAAAACATTGCATTTTCAAGAAAACTTGACTGCCTAAGTCACCATACCATCCGTGCAAGACTTCTGGAATATTTTTCCAAACAGGCACAGATTTGTGGAAATTCTTCTTTTTCGATTCCATTAAACCGGCAACAGCTTGCAGATTACTTGTGCGTAGACCGCAGTGCCATGACTGTAGAATTGTATAAGCTAAAAGATGAGGGAATTTTGGATTTTGACAAAAATAAATTTACACTTTTAGAATAAAAAAAGGAACCTTATCACTAAGATTCCTTTTTTTAAACAGTTTTTCAATTTCAATTCTATTTTTAAGCTGTTGCTGTTTTACTTTCTTTTTCTGGTTTTTCAAGTAATTTCTTGATACCCTGAATTGCTACTAATACACCAAGGATTAACAGCAGAACTGCGAAGATAAGCTGTAAGCTGTTTCCAAGGTCTAAGCCTGTTGTCATAAATGCTTTGCTTAATTTTACGATAGTCATGCCAAGTGCTGTAAACGTAACAGCCATCATAAATACCATCGGTCCCCAAAGCATGAAGCCCTGACGTTTTGTTTTCTTTAAGAATACTGCGCAGGCTACCAGTGCCAGTACAGATAACAGCTGGTTTGCTGAACCAAACAACGGCCAGATTTCTGCATATCCTACTTTTGTCAGAAGGTAGGCAAGTACCAGTGTAATGATAGTTGCAAAATATTTGTTTGTCACAAATTTTAAGAATGGGCTCATATTCTCTTCATCTACATCGGCATCAAGGAAGAATTCCTGGAAGGACAGACGACCAACTCTGGCTACAGAGTCCAGTGAAGTTAATGCAAATGCAGATACTGCCAAGTTAATTAAAGTAAATACTAAGGAGTGTGGCAGACCGATTACGGAAAGGAAGTTTGCGATTGCACCTGCGAAAATCTGAGGCTGAGTTGTCAGTCCCTGTGCTGCTGCTTCTCCTTTTGCAAAAGATGCAACTGCGATTAAGGCGATAACTGCAAGCATACTTTCCATTAACATTGCTCCGAAGGATACCGGAAGCATATTTTTTTCATTTTTAATCTGTTTGGAAGCAGTACCGGAAGAGACCAGTGAATGGAAACCGGAAACCGCACCACAGGCAATTGTTACAAATAAGATTGGGAACATGTACTGTCCGTCTACGTTAAAGCTTGTAAATGCTGCAAGGTTACAGGATGGATTTGCTACGAACACACCAACAACCGCACCGACAATCATGAAGATTAACAGGTAGCTGTTTAAGTAATCTCGTGGCTGAAGCAGTGCCCATACCGGAGCAACACTGGCAATCATGATATATACAAAGATGATGATGTGCCATGTTCCAAGGCTTAAGTACATCGGGAAGTTTAATCCCAGTGCAATTGCTACTACTAATAATAAGACAGCCACCGCTGTATTCACCCATTTGTTAAATCTTGTGTATTTTAAGAACATTCCAAGTCCAACGGCTTCTAAGATAAACAACATAGAAGTGGTTGCAACTGCACCGTTAGCTACTACTTTTGTTACTTCTCCGGCTTCGTTTGCTGTAAATCCGTTAAATGTTCCGGCTACAACATCGGCAAATGCCGCAACAACCAGAATACAGAATAACCAGCAGAATAACAGGAATAACTTCTTACCTAATTTTCCAATATATTCTTCGATGATATAACCAATTGTACGACCTTTATTTTTTACAGATGCGTACATGGATGCGAAATCCTGAACAGCACCAAAGAATACGCCACCAATTAGAATCCAAAGCAATACCGGAAGCCATCCAAAGATTGCTGCCTGAATCGGTCCATTGATTGGACCTGCACCTGCGATAGATGCGAACTGATGTCCAAATACTACGTTTGTGTCTGCCGGCACATAGTCAACTCCATCTTCCATTTCGTAAGCAGGAGTTTTTGCGTTTGGGTCGATGCCCCATTTGTTTTGAAGATAACGACCATACAGGAGATATGCACCTCCGAGTACTACAATGGCGATTACCATCATTAAGATTCCACTCATAACTCTTTCCCTCTTCTCTTAAATTTATTTATAAAAAAACGCCCTTGCTATCCTCTCGGATAACAAAGGCGGAATTTTCTTTCCGTGGTACCACTTTGTATTATTGTACCTATCGCTAACTACAATCTCTTATCACTGTCTTTTTTAACAGTCTCTTCTGTAACGTGAAGCCCACGTCCCTGCCTACTTTCAAAGTTTTCAAAGCTTTTCAATACTTTTAATCTCTCAAAGCTTTCATTTCAGCGGGATGCTCTAGGGTGATGTCACAAAACACTTTCTACCGTTTCACACCTGCCAACGGCTCTCTGGATTCCAGTTCTCTTTTGTGATGTATCCCTTTCACTGCATTTCCTTTTCTTAATTTATGTTATGTTTTACTCTTTTTTTATTTAAAATACAAGAGTATTTTTGAACATATTTTATAGTTTCGTCGATTTATTTTTGTGCAGTTTTCAGATAACACCTTTTATTTTCTCCAATTTGGCAATTTCATAGCTGTTTTTGAATTTAATTCCAGTCATCTTGTTCTTCTGCTTCCTGCACTTTTTTTAATTTTACTTCTTTTTGTTTTTTATTATTATGACTGTTTCGGATTACAAGCACAACAACCACAATCAGGATAAGCACAGCCAGCGCAATCAGGATTCCCGCCATCTGTCCCAGCTTAGAAGTCTCCTGCTGTGGTGCACTGTTATCTACACTCTGCGCATCCGTTAAATCAAACAGGGTATTTTCTCCCTGCTGATATCTTTTATAACTTTCAAGCGCATAAAGCGTCTGATATCCTGCCATCGCATCTGGTGCATTTTCATTTTCTGCCAGAGAATGAGCCATTCCTCCATTCTCTGTCCGAAACTGTAAGATTCCGTCTAACAGACTGTTTTCCTCTTTTAAGAAACGGGCATCTTCTAATGGATTGATGTCATTACTGCATACTGCAATCAGCGTCCAGTCTGTACTTTCTACACTTTCTACACCCATAGATGGCATTGCTCCATCTGCCTGCTGCTGACTGGAAAGCCAGGAAAATCCATTTTCAATTGCACTGCTTACCTTTCCCTCATCTTTGTATGGAGCAAGTGCAGTTAATGCCATTGCTGTGATATCCACATCGGAATCTCCATCTGTGGAAAGTGAAAATCCTCCATCTTCCTGCTCTTTTTCCAGAATCGCATCCACTAATTTTTCACGATTCCAGACAGCATCTTCCGGTTCTTCATAATCTTTACTGTCTAATGCAAGCAGTGCCCAGATATAACCATTTGCGCCCTGTACTCCAGGATCTTGATTTTCAAACACACAGTCAAAAATCCCATCTTCTACCAGATTGATTTCTTTTTTATCTTTATCTGTGCCAAAAGCAAGGGCATCTCCCCCACAGGCATTTATTGTCAAAATTTCCCGATAAAAATCTGTCGGATTCATGTGCTGTTCTTCCACTGTTTTTGTAATATCATCTTCATACAGTGTTTCTATCTGTTCCTGCAGTGCACTAAGATAACCATTTTGATTATCCGGCTGTTCCATTCTGCTGACTGTAAATGCAAGCCAGTCTCCTGCTGAAGTTCCCGCACTCTCCAGTACTACGCCATCCAGAAGATTTTTCCCATCAATTCCCATCTGGTCTTTTTCCCAGGAAACAATTCCATCCTGAATGGACTTAATTTCATCCACCTGATACTTCTCGCTATCTGCCTGTACCGGTACTGCCCCTCCTACAAACAGCACTCCTGTCATAAGCAGAGTAAACATTGATTTTTTCATAAATAAGTTCCTCTTTTTATTTTACACATACTATTTATCAATACTTCAATAAAATTTTCTTTCGTTTCTTTGAGCCAATTACCATAAATCCAATACCTGCAAGCACCAGAATCACAAGTACACCAAGCACCGCACATAAAATCTTTACTACCCTGTAATTTTGTGCTGTCGGTACACTGCTTTTTGCCGTGTTTTCTTCTCCATTCTGCATGCTTACACCGGCATCTCCTTCTTCTCCTGACAAAAGTGCAGTTTCATTTTCTGCCGAAGACTCTTCTCCATCCGCATTTCCCGTTTGTTCTGTCTTCGCTTCTTGATTCTCTTTTGCGGTCTCCTCGGTTTTCTTTTCCTGTGCCTGTTCTCCGTTCTTAGCATTACCTGATTTTTCTGCTGCATTTCCTGATCCAGTTGCATTAGAGCTTCCATTTTGTTTCGCATATCCACTCTCATGCGCACCTGCATGGGAATTAGCTGCTGTTTCTCCTGCTACCGCAGTATTTTTTATCTGGCTGGTTTCATCACTCTTGTTTAAGCCCTGATAAGCGGATTCTGCCTTTTCCAAATCGCTATAATTTTCCACCAGTGATTTTTGTCTGTCACTTAAATTGTTGTAAGCATTTCGAATTTGCCCAAGCAGAGAACCACTCTCTTTTGTCACCACTCCGATTTGAGAAATCTTTGTGCTGACCTGATGAGCAGCCAGCAAATCAGAATAGTTCTGATAAGCCTCTTCCAACACTGAATAATTGCTGACTAATTCCTGCTGTTCTGCGGTGAGTGCATTATACGCTTCGATTGCACGGGTAATCGCGCCGCCTTTTTCAAGCGTCACTTCTCCGATATTTTTAATTAATTCAATGACCGGACTTGCCAAAATCAAGTTCTGATACATCGCTTTTGCATTTTGAAGCTGCTTATAGTTTGTCACTAATTTCTTCTGATTGTCCGTTAAGGCATCGTATAACTGCTGTGCCTTATAGATGGCATCTTTACTGTTTAAGGTAATTGTTCCAGTCAAAATCGCAGAGATTTCAGCGGAAACTTCCTGTGCCTTTAACTTATCATAAGTCTGTTCCGCACGATTCAGATATTCTGGATGTGCCACAAGGCTCTGCTGTTTTTTTGTGAGCGTATCATAAGCTTTTCTTGCCTGTAAAATCGCATCTTTTTTGTCTATTGTCACAGGTTCAAGTTTATTTATCAGCTCATCCACTGCTGATGCTGCCTTTTTATCAGCTTCATCCACTTCACTTTCTTCCAACAGGCGGGCATATTCTTTTTCTGCCGATTCTAACACATCATAATTGCTGACCTTTGCTTTTAATTCTTCTGATAATTCATCATAAGCACTTCTTGCAACATTAATGTAAGTCTTGCTCTCTAAATTGACCGTTCCTATCTGATTAATATAAGCTTCTACCGCAGAAATTTTCTCCTGATTTTCTTTCTGGGTTTTCTGCTCATCTGTCTCAAGACGGTCAATTCTGGATTTCACATCGGCAAGTATCTGATTGACTTTTTCAACACTGTCTGCCTGATGCAAATATTTCACTCCATCGGAAACATAAGTTTCAAGCTGGATTTTTTCCGCTTCACGATATGCAGTTTCATCCGCATAATTCTGCAATTCTTCAATCGCCGATGCAATGGCTGATTCTAACTGTTTTTGTTCGGCTTCTTTTAAAGTTTCGATTTCATAAATCTTCTGCTTACTGTCTGTCAGAATTTCATTCATTTCATCCATATTCTTTGCAGACTGTAATTTTTCGACGCCTTCTGCTATCAGAGCCGATACCTGTACCCAGTTTTCTTCTGTATATTCCTCTGCCGTTACAAAAGTCTGTAAATCTTTGACTGCCCCTGCACGGAACTCTTCGAGATTTAATTCCCATTTTAAAATCGGAAATCCATCCTGTGTGTTCATATAATCTTTGATAAAATGATTTCCCGATGCAAGCAGTGCATTTAAGAAACTCTCTGTTTTCATCTTATCCGCTTCCAGATATTCCCCGGTACTTGCACTTCCGTTTAATAAACCAACTAACGGAAGGGAGGCATTTGCCGGATTTTTGAGCGCCGTCAGATTCGTATAGGTTCCATCTAACATTGCTCCAAAGAGTGCCCCGATACATTTTCCACTGATATTCAGGTTCACATCTCCAAGGTTATAGCAACAGGAAATCTGTGAACCGCCTGAGGCACCGGTCATAACACCAATCAGACCGCCGGCATAAGAATTTGCCAGTACATCTCCGGTATTATAGTTGGATGTCACTGCGCCATTACTTCCACTCATACGTCCAACCAGTCCGCCTGCACAAAACTCTGCTTCAACACTGCCACGGTTGACACTCTGGCGAACACTTACAGAGTTTGCCATATCTCCAATAATTCCTCCGGCATAGAACTGGATTCCTCCGGCACTTTCCAGACTGACATTTCCTTTATTTGAGCACTGGTTCACCCACATCTTATCTGCATAACCGACAATTCCTCCGACTGCTGAACGGTGACGTTTTGCATTTTTCACCTGAATCTGTACTTCACTGTGACAGTTTCGGATATAATTTCGCTGACTTTCATTTTTTCCGTGCATGTATGCCACAATTCCACCGGCATAAGCAATTTTTTCGCTGCATTCAATGCTTCCCTTTACAATAAGATTTTCAATGCTTTGCTTTTCGTCGCCATATACGATACCAAACAGACCAGCGTATGTGTCGCCGCTTTCGATTCTAAGCCCACGCACAACATGATCCTGTCCATCAAAACTTCCGGTGTATGGAATTTTAGAACTGCTTCCGATTGGTGTCCAGTTGTGATTTCCAAGATTGATGTCATCGCACAATTTTGCATTTGCTTTCGCCCCTGTTACGCCGGAATTTACCAGTTGTGCAAACCAGGCAAGCTCCGCACCGTTTGAAATCTGATAGTATCCTTCTGCAAATTTCGGTTCTTTTGTGCTCTTTCCGTCCCATGCACCTTCCTGCGGAATAGTATTTAAAATCTCATCAATTTGTTTCTTTGCCTCAGCAAGGGCAGAAGCGACTTCTTTGCTGGTTTTCGCTGACTGAATCTGTTTTTCTCCGTCTGCTTTTGCCGTTTCGATTTTATTTTTCCAGGTTTCATCAACCGTAACATCCGAAGCATAATTTTTCAGTTCTTCGATTGCAGATGCTTTGATTTCTCCTAACTTTGCACTTTCGGTATACTCGATGGACAATTCATTCAAACGGTCTTTCGCAGTTTTTAATAACGCTTCGACGTCGGCAATGGTCAGGGCATTTTCGATTTCATCTTCAAATTGTTCTTCTGTCTGTTTTAGCTCGGTAATCTGTTCCTCACTCCATTTTTCACTGCCCTGTAAGAGTTCTTCCTGATACTGTGCAAGCTCTAAGATTGCATTATTTCTTGCCTCTAACAATTTGGAATCGACTTCCGAACCAGGTTTGATTTTTTGAAGGGCTTCTCTTGCCTCTTTCATGACGCTGTCCAAATCATCCTGAGTCACAACCGAATCAATCTTCTCTAAATAATTTTCCACTGTCTGTTCGATTAAAATATAAGTTGTTCCATATTTCTTCTTATTTTCCTCGCTTTGCCAGCCCTGTAATTCTTCAATTGCAGAATCAATTTTGCTCTTTAAATCCGTCGTCTGTTCCTCAAAAGCCAGTTTAGGATACCCGCCTCCCGCATCAAAAATACTTGCTTTGATAAAAGCAGAACCAAGTTTCGTTATCATTTTCTGGCTTTTCATTGTTTTTTCGATATAAAGACCCGTCTCGTCAATAATTTCTGTCGTTTTATCTTCTTTAAAAGAGTATAAATCCAGATTGTAGGAAGAATCAGCTCGAAGTGCATACACGCGTCCGATTTTTCCACTTTTAAAAATACCGATAATTGCGCCTCTGTATTCAAAGGTTTTATTCGTATAGACTGCAATGTTATAGGCATTTTTAATGACTGGCTGTGCCGGATTCTCTTCTTCTTTGGTATCGGCATAACCCAGTTTACCGACGATTCCTCCGACAATTGTTCCCGTATAGGAAGCCAATCCTCCAAGTTCTCCCTGATTGTAAACATTTTGAATCAGACATTCTTTTACCGTTCCATCTGCATAGACACTGCTTTCATTGACACCACCGGCAATTCCTCCAATCGTATCCACTCCGATGATTTTTGCTTTATTGTAACAATTCTGCACCGCCGCGCCCTGATAGACTCCTCCGGCAATTCCTCCAACCGAATAATACCCCTGCACTGCTTCTTTATTTTCGCAATAACGAATGACTGCATTTGGTCCGACTTCCATTCCGGCAATTCCACCGATGTTATGCTGTGCAAATCTTACCTTGGTAGAAAGCGTTCCATTATTGACACAACGTCTGACTGTCCCGGAACAGATTCCGACAATTCCACCTGCATTACGACGAAGGGCTTCTCCTGCCATCGTGGTTTCCGTATAGTTGGTACAGCCGGATATGGTTCCGCTTTTTAAATAACCGGCAATTCCTCCGCTTCCGATATAGAGTTTTTCATACTTTCCCTCGGTCTTATAAGCCGCATAATTATTATGAACTTCTCCGGATACTTTTACATTGGAAATGGTTCCGCCATCAACAACACCAAATAATCCGGCATAACGCACGTCTGGATTTTCTTCTGAAATCTCGGCATCTAAAAAGTATACCGTATATCCATTTCCGTTAAATGTTCCTTTATAGGCATGTTCGGCAGTATCGCCAATCATCAGCCATTTATTTTGAGACGTTCCATCACCCAGATAAATTTTATCCGTCAGTTCTCCGTTTATCGAACTTGCGCCGTCATTTACTTTCTTTGCAAACCACGCAAGCTCTGCTCCGTTTGAAATCTGATACGTTCCATTTTCATCGGTTTTTGGAACTTCGGTTGTCTCTCCATCCCAGGCATCCAAAATTTTTGCCGCCTGTACTTCTCTTTGTCCCATGACAGGAACCAGAGTCATACTAACTGCCAGGGCAAGCACCCATGCCAGCAGTTTCTTTCCATAACTTTTCTTTTTCATTTTGATTCCACCTTACAGGAAATAAATAAATTTCAACTGGAATCGTTCCAGCCATCCTGCTTCTTTGTAAACTTTTTCCCAGACCTTATTCTTAAATTCCATAACAAAATCTCTCTGTTCTTTTGCTATGCTGTGGCTGCTGTAAACGGCTTCCTGTCTGATATCTACCACCTTGGTATATTCTGTTTTCATTTCTTCATCAAACAAGCTTTCTATCTGACTTCCATAACGATACAAAGAAGCATTTCGCACTTTCAAACCAAAGACTGCTAAAATATTCATGGTATATTCAAACAATGCATTGACTGCCTGATTATAATCTTCACTGTCAAATAATTTTTTTATCTTCTGACAGCGAATCCGCTCACGGATGATTTTTACAATAATTAAAATCAAAAACAAGGTAATCAGTACAATCAAGATACCAAGAAGCATTTCCAGTATCAAAATCCAGTCAATCTCATCTTCCTCTTCTTCCGGTTGTTCTTCGTCTTCAAGATTATCCTGTTCATCCTGCTGTTCCTGCTCGTCATCTGCTCCGATACCCGAAGTAATTCCCGAGATATCCTGATAATCTTCTGCGGTCTCCATAATTCCAAGATAGGAAGGAGTCGATTCAAATGGAAGCCAGCCAACTCCATCCTGATAATATTCCACCCATGCATGTGCATGCGTTCCATCTACGGTATAAGGCTCTCCGGCTTTCATACTTTTGACATCGTCCGGTGTAATCACATACCCCTCGACATATCTTGCCGGAATTTTATAATACCGGAACATCAATGCTGCCGCTGTCGCATAATGCACGGAATAACCTTTTTTGGTATTTTCAAGAAAATTCGTTAAAAAATCCAAATCTCCGGTTTCTTTTTTGATTTCTTCACTGTAAGTACAGCGGGAACTCAACACATATAAAATATTCTGTTTCGCCTTTGTATAATCAAAATGAGTACTGCCATTTGCAAGGGTATACTCTCCAAGTATCTCTTTTAATTCTGTCTCAACAGACTCTGGAAGTTCCAAATCGGTCTCATAGACATATTGATTATAAAATGCTTCTTTTTTACTGTACGCTTTTCCCTCTTCATCCAGATTTTCTGTATCTGCAAGTTTTGCGGTAAGAGACGGATATTTTTTAATCTGATTTTCCAGTGCCGTATAAGTATATTCTCGCTGTCCCTTTAAGCCTTTCGCAACAACACCTTCATCTCCGATTCGATTTTTATCAGGCGTTGTTCCGGTAAGTTCATAAGGTGTGTACAGATAACGGCTGTCCTCTTTTAAGTTTTTTATGGTGACAGTATTTTCCGGTTCTTCTTTTGTCGTCTCATCTAAGGCTAAAGATGCAAGCGGTAAGGTTTCCTGTCCGAAAAATCCATCCTGATGCAGCCAATAAAATAAATCCGAAGCATGATAAAGCACTTTTTTATCGGTTGTTTCCCAGCCATGTTTATTGTAAACACTGCCGGTGTATCCTCTTAAATAATAAGACTGTGGGTCGCTCATTGTCACTTCAAGCACCGCATCATCTTTTAATTTCAAAGAAGAAAGTCCTTCAAAATCTCCTTTTGGCATCGCATCATAACTTCCACCATACCGCCAGTCTTCTATTTTTTCTTTTATCGAAGCTTCTAACTTGCTGACTGTTTCATTTTTGGAGTATTCTTTTTCGGGCACAAGCAGCATGAAAATAAGTGTTGCAAACAAAATCATACCTGCTGTAAAACAGGCACTTTCTATTTTTAAGGCACTTTCTTTGCTTCCGGTTTCCTCTTTTCGATGCATCCGAAACCATATCAATAACAATGCACCTGAAAATACAACATTGAAAACAAACGATGGACCAAATCCGAGCACAATCTGTAAGGTTATCCACATAAGTCCAATCAGACCGGTTATCCACCGGTTTTCCATCTTGATAAATACGGTACTTATCTTTTCGATAACCACAACCAATACCGCCATCGTAACCGAAAGTTTCCACTTGTCTGACAGATCTCCATCTGATACCGGATACTGCGGATAAATATAAGGAAGGTGCTGTTTGATTTCATCTAAAATCTGGTTTAAAAACAGATTCCATCCATCCAGTATCGTTTTATGAAAGAGGAGAAGCACCAGTATCAGCACCAAACCTTCTGCAAGCAGTGCATATTTTTTCAGTTTTCCTTTCCACTCAGCTTCAAAAGAAAGATACACCGCAAACACAATTCCTGCAATGGCAGGCAGTGCATTTACCTTTATTCCAAACATGTTGCAGACGGCGATGCCTGTCAGCATTGCAAATATCCACACCAGCAGTCCGTCTATGAAATTTTCTATTCTTTTTTGTTTTTGATTTTTTTCTGTCTGTACAGCAACAAGCATAATTCCTGTACTGTTTTTTTGATTTTTTTTCATGAATCGAACCACCTATAATTTTTTCTCTTGCTTGCGGAATTTTTCACCTATATTTCAAGATATGAGAGTTCCGCTTCGGCATTTTCTGTCGATACGGAAATCACATGCGCACCTTCCTCTATAAATTCACCTCTCGGCTCTTTCTCACAAATCACTTCCGTCACCAGACACCGTTCTGCCAAAGCCGAGGCATCTGCCGTCAGATATGGAGTGAATAGCACCAGATGTGCAAACTCACACTGTTCTCTCTGTTCCATGTAATGACCGAGAACCGAAGTTCCATCTTCTCCCGGAACCGCTGAAAGAAGTTCCGGAAGTATCATTGTAAATTCTTCCAGACTGTCAATTTCCGCACTGCTGTAAGTCTGCTCTTTATGGTTATACCAGCCAATACTATGTACAATCTGCTGTTCACACATTTCCTGTGAAACCGATACCAGACATTCTACCAGCTTTTCCATCTGCGATGGAAATTCTTCGCTTTTTTCCGGATATCCGGTCTCTAGTAAAAGTAAAATGGTATTCTGCACCGGGAGTCCATAATCTCTTACGATTAATCCATCTAATTTTTCTGAAAGTTTCCAATGTATCTGATGAATGTGGTCACCTGCACGATATTCTCTGACTGCAAATGTTTCACTTGGGTCAAATCCGGCTTTGCTCATGGAATATTCTTCGGCATCCAGCACTGCATTTTCCCCATAAACCACTTCCACCTGAAGTCCAAAAGTATTCGGAGTAATCAATGTCATTTTTTCAGAATCTGCTGGAATTTTTGTTTTTCTAAGTCCAAAATAATCCAGTACCAAAAATCCTTCTAAGCTCAGACAAAGTTTTCCGCAGTGCCTGCTTTTTAATTGTAACTGCTGAAGTGTTTCTGTTTTTGCGGGAGCAGAAGCTAAAATCTCATACTCTTCTGCCTCTCCTGTCAGCAGGTTTTCGCATTTTATCTTTGCAATTATTCTGTCAAAGGGGAACAAACCTGTATTCTTAATCTTTAACATGGCTGTCATGTCTTTTTGTTTTTCACCCAGATTGTCTATGCCTAAAGTTCCGAAAAGTTTTTTTGCACAAATCTCTGCCCCTATCATCTCAACAATCGGAAGCACCAATGAAATTGCCAACAGCCACAGCCCTGCATAACTATCTGTAAATACATAAAACATCACGCATAAAATCAGTTCGAGTCCCCATAGAATCCTTGATTTTGCCATAGTCTCTCCTATCGACCGTTATCCGGTGATTTTGTCTGCTTTAAAACTTCTATTAAGACATCTGAAGCCGAAAGTGCTGCAATTTTTGCCTTTGGATTTAAAATGATACGATGCGCACAGACGTCCAAAAAGACTTTCTGCACATCTTCCGGGGTAACATAATCTCTTCCCTGTACATAAGCTCTTGCCTTGGCAAGTCTGGTCACCGCAAGTGCACCTCGAGGACTGACTCCTAAGCGAATCATCTCCTGTTCTCTGGTATTCATTGCCAGAGAGGTAACATATTCTAAAATTTTATCTTCAATGTAAATCTGTGTGACTTCATCCTGCATTTCTAAAATTTCATCGGTTGATGTCACCTGCTCTGCCTTATCGAGTGGATTCTCTGTCTGACGGTCACGCAGGATATTGACCTGACTTTGAAAATCCGGATATCCCATTTCCATACGAATCATAAAACGGTCTAACTGTGCCTGTGGCAGCAGCTGAGTTCCTGCAGAACCAACCGGATTCTGGGTTGCAAGTACCACAAACGGTTTTGGCAATTCATGCGTCTCTCCATCTACTGTCACCTGTCCTTCCTCCATAACTTCCAGAAGCGCAGACTGCGTCTTACTGGAAGTACGGTTAATTTCATCCGCAAGTAAAAGATTTGTCATAACCACACCTGGCTTATATTCAAATGTTCCACTTTCTTTATTATACATTGACGGCACAACATCCGGTGTAAACTGGATTCGATGATAATCCAGACCCAATACTTTAGAGCATGCAAGTGCCAGCGTGGTCTTTCCCACCCCAGGTACGTCATCCAACAAAATATGACCCCTTGATAAAATTGCCATCAATGTCTTTTCCAGCACCGCTTCTTTTCCCACGATAATTTTATTTAATTCTTTCAGAATTTCTTCTGTTTTTGTATTCATCTATTCCTGCCTCTCTTTTCCTGATTCTTTATTTTTCTGTTTCTTTTACCATTCTTTGCCATAATTACCCTGAACATTTCCGTATACACCTTCATTTCCATACTGACCGATATCCTTTCCGCCTGCCAGGGTGTAACGGACACGGATTTCGTCTCCATCAGAAAGATTTCTGCTTGCCATTCCGGTTCCGACGTAATAATTATTGACGCAAACCATCCAGCCTGACCATTGTGCAAAATCTTTTTCCCATAAGGCATCGGTCTGATAGCTTCCGGTCCAGCCCATTCCATCCTCAATAATCATCTGTTTCAACTCATCCGGTACATGAAGACCATTTGTCATTCCCGGCTTTTTGATTCCGGCAAGATAATAACTGTTGTCCACACTGCCTGTAATCATAGAAGTAAAACTATATTCAGCAAGCTGTTGTTCGACTAGCTGTGCCAACGTGGTGTTTCCATCTATTGTTACTTCATGACGTGGAATCAACATTCCAAGACCGACTGTTCCGGCTTCTAACTGGAAGGTAACGGTAATCTGGGACGGATTATAAAGTACTGTATAGGTCTTCGTCGTCTCATACTGCTGATTATCTTTTACGGAAATGACAACTTCATTTTCGCCCTGCTGTAGATGCAGGAGATATTCATAAGCAGTTCCGGAACAACCACGATATTTTACTTCTTCTCCATTGACGTAAATGTGCATGCTGTCTGCACTTAATGCGCCACCGCCACCACTGACTTCTTTTGCAGAAACATTCAAATCCACATATTCGGTGTTGTATTCCGATTTTAAATTATGTTCCACAACCGGTGCCATATTGGATGGTGTCTCACCGGTTCGGTTAAATTCGATATTCCAGGTATAACTGCCCGAATTTCCATTGGAATCAATAAATCCAACTGCAATTGGCATCTCCCTGTCTGCATACAGAGAAATTGTATACCAGCCATTTGAATTGGCAGACGGCGAGTATGTTCCACCTCTGCTGTCCCCGCAAACCACACTTGTAATTTCTTCTTTTCCGGTAATCTGACTGTAATTGAAACGGAAACGAAAACTATTTGTATTATTTTCATATCGAAACGTCTGAGAACCTCCGCTCATCTGCGGGGTAATCGTACTCGAATTTTTTTCACCCTCAAGCGTCAAAGTAAAATCGTCCGCCTGTTTTTGAGAATCATAGTAAATTGTATAATTCTCTGATACCGTTGCTGTTCCGGTTCCCGCAATTAATGTAAATACATTCTTTCCTTCACTTAAAGTTTCTGTATAAGCGGTATCTCCATCGGTCGATTTTAGGGCTTTTTCACTATTTCTTCGGATGACTAATTTTACCCGCTCTGTTCCTTTTAAGGCATAAGCGGTAAAATCAAGCTGTTGTTCCTGCACTGTCTGTCCATCTAATGCTTTTAACTCATCGGCAATAATCAAAATCTGATTGGATGGATTGTAATAAATCGTATAGGTTGGAGAAGAGACTCGAATATTGCTCCATTTATCACGAAATGTCACATAAACTGTAACTTTATTTTCACCTTCGGAAAGAGTAATGCTTCCGTTATAATTCTGCTGATTCCCATTTATGTCAACTACAGTACTAATCACAGAAAGTTTGGAATGATACGTAATCGAAAATGGATATTCTGCTTCCGTTACAACTTCGTTTTTCAAACTTGTCGTAAAATACGCTTCGGAATTTTCCGGTGCTACCACAATCTGTTTTCCATCTTTCTGGCTGTCCCCGTCTCCGTCTCCTTTTCCGTTGCCATTGCCACCGGTTCCCTGACCACTATTTCCGGAATTTCCATTTCCTCCATTTTGACTGTCACCGCCGGATGGTCCTGTACCGGAATTATTTTTTGTTTTATCTTTTTTTACAATTGGAAGCAAGCTGTCAAGTTGTTCCGAATTACTGTCAAGAGGAGTCTGTGAAACCTGCTGCTGTTCCTCAGAAGTTTGCTGTTCCTGTGTTTCTGTGGAATTATCCGAATTCTCTTCTTGATTTTCTTCCTGCTGTTGTTCTTCTTGCTGCTCCTCGTCCTGATTTTCTTCGTCTTGTTCTTCTTGTTGCTCCTCGTCCTGTTCTTCTTGATTCTCTTGATTTCCCGTATTGATATTGGCATTCTCCACACTGTCCAGAAGTGACTCATCCATGGCCAGACTGGAGGAGGTCACATACATACGGGATGGGTCTGCATTTTCTTTTTCCATAGGATTTTCCGGTGCTGCCTGATTCTGTGTCACAGATACGACAAAAAGCAGCAGAACCAAAATCACTGCTGCTACGGTCATAAATGGTTTTTTTATTTTTTTCCAGAAATTCCGTAAATTCATATCTTCTACCTGCTCTTTTTATATAGAGAAGAACAGACCCCTGTCGCCAGGGTCTGCTCTTCCTTTGTTTTATTACTGTTTATTACTGTACTGTTTTTTTGTAACACATTGATTTTCTATCAAATGTTAGCCTGTCCGTACACTAATTATCTGCTTCTTGTGCGTACACCGGATGCGTTTACATAGTAGTTTCCAATCCATGTATTGGTTTTCATAGCACCATCATTGGCTCCGCCAAAGTAGTACCAGTTTCCGCCAATCTTCTGCCAGCCGGTTTTCATAACGCCATCATTTGCTCCACCGAAGTAATATTTCTTTCCGTAGATGGTCTGCCAGCCGGTCTTCATTGCTCCATCATTGGAATGAC
>OCHN01001498.1_pt1 | contig 18482 bp, 18 predicted proteins | sample 1538911 | NCBI WGS metagenome assembly OCHN01 (sample SAMN04571736, study PRJEB22368) | human gut metagenome | biome: human gut; material: stool | host: Homo sapiens | place: Luxembourg | collected 2013-01-11 | reverse complement strand
ATTACCAGTTTACACCATCGGTCTTCTTAAGTCCAGCTAACCCTTGAACAGTAACGATAGATCACCTCCGTCAAAATTTATTTTAATTTGCCTATTGCTTTGAAGTGAAAAGGTGTTTACAATACTCATAAAGGGCTCCTTTGTTTGGGATTGTTAAGACTTTAGACACCTTAATTTTACCACAAAAGGATGCTCTTTTTTCATTCACTTAACAAGTGAAAAGCAATATGCAATTAAAGTACAGCAACTATGCGGCTTTTAGCCACGTTCACGGCGTTGCAGTGAATAATTCAGGATAAATGATAAAAGAATAAATACAATGTAAATAGTTTGTTTAACCGAAGTATCCGCACGATTGTCAATTGCCATCAGCGTCCATAAAATTCCTTGCACAAACAGCAATGTCCCATTGATTTTGGGATTACTTTTATTAGTATGTTTTATAACCTCTAAAAAAACATAAATAACTATAATAATGAGTCCCACAATAATTGTCAGCATAAACTTTTCCTCCATAATTTAGTGCTTCGCGTTCAATAGTTTATTTACTCGCTCAACTGGAAAAACATCTTCTATATCAGTTACTTCAAACAAATTTAACGGTAATTCTTTCTCTCTAATCACATCAAGATAATCATCAACTGCTCTACGGTCAATCATAATTTTCCCATGACCTGCCCAATGCCGATTACTCTCTTTCTTTTTTAATCCGGAAATCCAATATTCTTCACCATTCTCAATGTCCATATAGTTTGCATAGTTACCAATACGCTTCTGAAAAGCATGATCATTGAAATAAATTGTTTTCCTGGTTTTTGAAGTTTTTACATATCCAATCCACGCCGGACCATCATCCGAATATCCCGTTTTGAGTTCAATATACATTAATTCCTTAATCATTTTATCCCCCCAGATTGTTTTTTCGATCAGATTCCATAATGAATCATCCATTTATTTTGATCCAATGCCTCTTCTAATAACTTCTTTAATTCACACAATTTAGGAATATCAGCAATGGCATCAATAAATGCTTTTAACGAATCCGGTGGAATAAGTGTAATACCATAATATGCAAGCCCTTTGCCTTTAGCAGAAAGCGTGTGCCAATAAAAGTCAATGCAGCTAATTCTCTCAATAATGCTTGTTAAGTCGTCATCATCAACAGAAATGCAGGTATATTTCCACGGTTCATATTCGTCATAATACTTGCCTTTCTTAGGGGCATCCAGCATAATTCCAAATTCATGTTTCACCATATACATCACCTTTACAAATTTCTAATCCGAAACTTCAACTACTACAGTATCTCCCTGTCTAAAAACAGCTTTTCCCAGCGAACCAAAAAATCCTTTATCTATTTCATGAATCGTTTCATCCCCTTCCACAACAGGATCAAAACCTATATAACGAGTGGAACTTGGAAACCAGCAATCATCCCTTATTTTCAGCAGTCGAAGTATCACTCCATAAATGATATAGTGGAGATTTCCACTCATGGCCACCGTCATCCCTGCCAGAATGCCTCCTGCTTCTGCAATCCATTCTTTATATTTCCTTATCGTCAGTCTGTCCCTCAACATCTGCCGTATCAGAGAAAACGGAAGTACAAAAGCAAATGCCGCTATCATTGTACGCATCAGATTATAGGTAATTTCTACGCTTGTCCCTGTCAGTTTTGTAAGAAATACAGCAAGGTACTGACCACCATAGTAATAATTAAATGTCTTTCCGGCATACCACATATCCTCGGCAGGCAGAGTCGTACTTCTCATCATGGACTTCATAAAGCCAAAGTCCATATACTTTTCGGTTCCATGCGCAGCCGGGTGAAAGCCTGCCAGATATGTCCAGAAAAGAAATACCGCAAAAAACAGAATTTCTTCCCGATACACAATCGCAGTCTGCTTCCACGGAATACTTTCAGAAAGACCTTTCCTGCTTCTGATTCCGTATAAAATACTGCCTGTACAACACAGAATCGTAACAAAAACACACATTATTCCCGTGAATGGAATGATTTTTAAGGAACTCAACAACCATTGCAGATAACCACAACATGCCACTGCCAGCACCTTGGAAAACATCCAGCCATTTTCATCAAATCCCTGAAATATAGCAGAAGTTACAGGCATAAATAAAATTCCTAACAGTACTAATAGTTCCCACCATGTCATGAAAGTAAAGAAATCCGAGCCAAGCAGCCAATAAGCAGCTCCTATTAATGCCAGTACTGGGATGATTTTTATCAGGCAATTATTTTTTATATGCAAAATCAGCATTCCACCTTTCTCTTTTTGCATTTAAACATAGCATCTTTCTGATATTTTTAATCTCTACATCCTTGTCGTGTTTTTAGAATACACATTTCAGATTTCATTGTCAATATTTTTCTCTACATTCTTGTAGATATTGACAACAATTTCTCTACATTATACAATATCAGCATAAAACTACAGGAGGATTCCTATCATGCAGACACATTATGATCTTTCTGATACCGAATATCAGATTATGCAGCTTTTCTGGAAAACCGATGAACCACTTCCTTTTGGTGAAGTTCTGAAATATTGCAACGAAGATCTTCAGCTCAACTGGGCTATCGGTACTGCCCAGACCTATCTCAACAGACTGATCCTGAAAGGTGTACTGAAGACAAACAACAAACGTTACCGCAAACTTTACTCCGCACAGCTCAGTGAAGAAGAACTTTCTCAGAAACATGCTCAGCAGTTTATAGAAGAATCTTTTCATGGGTCTCTCAAAAACTTCCTTGCTTCTTTTACACAGGGAGCACAGCTATCCAAAGATGATGTCGATGAGCTTGTAGATATCCTGCATTCCAATATGACTGATGAGTGAGCATGATATACGTGAATGCTTTCAAAACAGGAGGTAACCGCTTTTGCAAACGTTAGTAACTCTGCTTTTATACATGAGCATCTCCGGCAGTGTGTTTTTCCTTGTATATTTATTAAGTAACCTACTCACCCGAGAGCGATTCACCGCATCTTTTCGCTATTTTCTGTTAAAGCTGTGTGCTTTGGTTTTTCTGGTTCCATTGCCTTTGATCAAACATTTGGTTCAAGTATGGTTATTCTCAGTTAATATGACGTCTCCATTGACCAAGGAATATTATTTTTTTGACGTCAGTCATTCTTTTAATCTGACTGATACAGGTATTTATTTTCCACGCATGGAGAATTACCAAAAATTGTTATTGGGATTCTGGGTAGGTATTATGGTGTTCATGATACTTTTACAGTTGCATCGTTTTTATATTTTTAGCCGTAATATCCGGCAATATCTGTCACCTGCACACGATTGCGATGATATGATACAAACATTAAGAGCAGAAAAGCATCTGAAAAAGGAAGTAACCATATATTACTGTGATGTGAGGATTTCACCATTTACCTATGGCATCAGATCCCCGGCGATCATACTTACATCACTTGTCAATGACGAATCGAGGGAAATGATTCTCTGGCATGAATTACAGCACATAAAATCCCATGATCTGGTATTCCGCAGTCTGGCTCTGTTTGTTGTCCTACTGCACTGCTTCAATCCATTAGCGTACTTATTTTTTAAAGAATTAAAGGAAATCCAGGAACTGAATTGTGATGAAAAACTGGTCAAAAGTTTTTCAAAAGAAGAACGTCTGGTTTATGGAAATGCCATCATTTCTATTGCAGCAAATGCCCAGACAGTTTCTGCTCCTGCACTTTATTTCTCAAAGAATAATAGGGCTTTTATCCAAAAACGCATCAAGAAAATCTGCACTCCAAGTACTGACCATTATTTGCATATGGCTATGGCATCAGTTGCCCTTTGCATTTTTACAGCAGTTCCAATACTGGCCTATTCTCCTAGTACACTTGACTGGAGACAAAATTTTTCTGAATTTCAATCCCAGGCAGATAAAATAACATGGATGGAACTTGAACTGGATTCTGCATCAGATACAAAAAGCAATATGACACCTGCGTCAGATGAGAGCGCTTTCTCCGATTGCAGTCGATATTTTCTCTTAACAGATGGAACAGTTATTCCATTACCTGATACGAATACTCGGTCTTTATCTAAATGTAGCCATACATTTGAATCTGGAATTTACAAAAAACATGTCACAAAAGGAAGCAGTTGTACCGTAAAATCATATGAAGGAAATCTTTGTGTCAAGTGCAAAGCTGTCTTGGATTTAACCTTATTGCAAGACACATATTGGCCAGCATGCCCGCATAACTCCTGAAAAAATTCAATATGCCAAAAAATCAGTCATTATCTTTTGGCTGATTCTCTGGCATTTGATCTACTTACCTGATATCAATCCGTATCTTTTCTCCCACAGCTTTCCATCCAGAATCATAATCATCTGCTGCATCGTAAACGTTACTTTCTTCTTCGATATAGACGTCATCATCGTCGTCCAAAATATACTCTTTCGTAACACTGTTTTCAGAGGAGTTCTCAGATTTCAGATAAAGCTGCAATTCCAGATATTCGCTGTCAGGATCAGGCAGTTCCGGTCTTTCATCGTCATTGAAAGTCCAAAATTCTGTCTTAAATTTCCAGTCCCGATGACTGTCATCTGTTTTTGCATCATCCATCAGATTATATCGTACTTTATTTCCTTTGCTGTCTGTTCCACGCAGCTCAACTTCGTAATTTTGGTACAGTTTTTCTGGTACTTCTGCTGAAATACTGCTCTGTAATTTATTCAGGAAAATATCTTTTAATACCACTGGTCCTTCTTCAGTTTGAACAGAAATATTTTCAGCTTCTTTATGGGTTGTCTGCTTCAGAAGCTTCTCTCGCGATACGGTAAAATCAAAGGTAAATTCTGCTACGGATTTCTGCCAGTCATCGAGATCAAAAGCATGGAGCACAAGATGTATCTCCGGGTTTTCTCCAAGATCTCTGGGAGCATGAAAACGGTACTCCTGCACTTGGTCATATTTAGTTACATTTATGTCAGTATCTGTATCGAATAAATCTTCTGCAGAATAAGGAGTATAATTTCCACTCATATATTCATCCAATTTTTGACCATTTATTGTGGTTTTTTCCAGATCAAGTGAGACTCCTGTATTAGCAAAGGATGAAATACTTGCTGATTTTCCCTGCTGAACATCTTCGGAATCATCAATCTCCGCGTGCACCTCAAACAGCAGAACTCCTTCATCCAAAACGACTTCTTTTAAGTTTGCAGTAATCCCGTGATCTGTTTTCGATGTGTTTAGAACTTCCGTATAGGAGTCGATTCCTCTTTGAAATCCCAGGGTTTCTCCTATTGATAAAACAACCTCTTTGATCGCGGCCTGCACTTTGGGATTCGATAAAACAGTCGAAATCAACACCAATATCACACAAGCTGCCGCCAGTCTGCGCCAAAATGATGGCGCCCAGGCATTTTTCTTTCCTTTCCATTCTCCTTCTGCTTCGCTGATATATTTCGGATCAATATCGCCAAATTTTTTTGAAAAATCAAATTTCTTCATAAGTGTTTTCCTTCCTTTTCTAACACTTTTAGCAGCTTCTTTCTGTTCCGGTACAGATTCATTTTTACACTTCCGACAGACATAGCATGTCTTTTGGCAATCGCCGAAACAGAGTCAAAAAACCAGTATCTTCTCACGAAAATGTCTCTGTCCCCTGCATTCATTTTTCCAAGAAAATCATTGATGATCTCCAGCAGTTCTTTCTCCGCCAGCTGATCCTCAATGGTATAAGTAACACTTAACTGATCCATTTCTCCCAGGACATCTGCCATGTGCAAATCCGGGCGCCTGTCGGCATATTTTTTTCGCAGACGGTCAATGCTCAAATTCCTCGTGATCCGGCCGCAAAAATGTGATAATACAGACGGCTTTTTGGGCGGGATCAGTGACCAGACTGAAAACCAGGTATCATTCAGGCATTCCTCCGAATCTTCTCTGTTTGCAAGCAGATTCCAGGCGATCTTATAACAGTAAGGATGATATTTATCGCTTAATACTTCGATCGCATGCTCATCTCTCATCTCAAACAGAGATATGATTTCATTGTCTCTCATTTATAAGTTATCCTCCAAAGTTTTGTGTTTCATCAGCAAATACAAGCGCGCTTTGATTGCTACTTTTCCTAAGGCTCCTTTTAGAAGGAAATTTCCTACTCATACTATATATCGTAAAAAATCCCGGATGGTAACAAAAAAATCAAATTTTTTAAAAATCAGGAAAAAAAGGGGCAGTCGGTAAATAATAATTTTTAGTCCCGACAGCCCCTTCTTATATTAATGTTTCACCAACCGAAGATTACTTTTGTATCCTGTTTCGAAATGTAAAATATTTTACGGCAAACTGTAGAAAGGTAATTACGTATATAACTAATAATACAACCCACACTGGCAGCAATCCATGTTCACTGTGATCTGTCGAAGATATATAAACCTGCTGAATCAGACCGCAAAGAATCACGATCAACGGAATCACTCTTCCCCAGAAAATTCTCTTCACCATATCCAGCCGGGAGATATCATCACAGAATATTTCCTCGTCCTGCAGCATCCTGTCTGCCGGTTTTCGGAAATAGTTGTATCCAGCAAATTCTGTCAGATATTCCCATCCACAGTCCTCAAACATCCGTACATATTCCATCTGGTGTTTGATTCCTTCTTTATTATAATCCAGCTGATAGATTACTTTCTCAGGCTCACATCTCTCAAATGTATAGATTCCAGGAAAAGTCACTCTCTTGAATTTCCAGCCTTCCTGGTGTCTCTTACTCAGGTACTTTTCTTCTTTTTCGTATTCCATGATGTTAAACCAGCGAAATTCTTTTTTGACTTTCTTCATTGCATTACCTCCTGTGCATTGCGATACAGTCTACGGATTCTCTTTAGTTCAAGCTCCAGAACTTCCGTTCCAAGCTCTGTGATCTGATAGATCTTCCTCTTATCTTCCTCCCTGATAAAACAGATCAAACCGTCTTTTTCCATCTTGGAAAGACTGCCATACATGGTCCCCGGCCCAAGTACCACTTCATTTGCTGTCAGTTCTTTTACCTTCTGTACGATCCCATAACCGTGATTCGGGGTACGAAGACATAATAGTATATAAAAACTCGTCTCCGTCATGGGAACGTAAACTTTCTTTATATGTGCATCCATAAGCATTCCCTTTCAGTGCGATATATCGTACTTCGATACTTTTGTTATATCGCACTACGATATATTTGTCAATGCCTATTTTTTACAAAATAATAGACGACCATTTTTGATAGTCGTCCATTCATTCTCTATAGTCTTTTCATCCAATCACATTCGCGCCAAACGGCATAAAGGAAAGTCTTGCCATCTTAAAGAACTGTTTTCCAAACGGAATACCAATGATCGTGATACACCACAGGCAGCCTACGATCAGATTTTCGAAAGCCATTAATGTGTAGACTTTGCTTTTGGATAATTCCTCCAAGATTAAATGGCAGTTTACTGTAATCCCAGAATACTTTTCCGAAAAAGATTTCTGTAAATACACTGCACAGATATTCATAAGCACCGCCAAGAAAAGTACCTGTCAGAAAAAGGAAACTCTCACTGCGGTCTTTATATTTATACAAGAACCAGGTGACAAGTGCCAGTGCCAGACCCCATACGATACTGAATGGTCCCCACACCAGACTGCTTCTGCTCATCCAGTATCCCATTGTGATCCGGCAGAAAACAGTCTCAACAATATCCCCTAAGAATGCACCAATGACAAACAACAGCAACAGTTTATAAAAGTCACAGCCCTGGGCAAAAACATTCTCTTCTGTCTTCTCTGCTGCCTGTGTTTTCCTTACTTTTGGATATGCTTTCTGGATTCTTCGCTCGATCCAGTCTGTGATCCACAGAGTAAGACGGTCACTTACTTTATCAAGCTGTTCTATGGAAATCGCCTGAAGCTCCATGTAGGAGTTCTTCTAACCATTGAAAGTTTTCATTACTATGTTCCTATCTCTTCTGCCAAGCCCAAACATCAGAAAATGTCCAATAGTCTGGATTTTCACAAACTTCAGGATGAATCCTCTGGATATCTTTATGCCGTATTGAATATCAACAACATGATCCCTATACTCCAGTCTCAAATGAATTATTCATTCCAGCCACTTACATATATTTCAACTGCGAAAAAGCTTTCAGCAGCTCCTTCTCTCCATAATCCTCAAACTGTACCCGTACAATGTCTTCATTTTCAGAAACCACCACACCCATTCCATACTTGGGGTGTTCTACCTTTTTTTCTGTTGCAGTTGGATTTTTTTTTGGCTCTTCCTGTACTTTTGTAGTGTTTTCTGTAGCTTCTGCTTTTCTAATTTTTTCTTCCAGGACCATTTTTTTGAGATCCTGCAGGTGTTCTGCTGCTTCCTTTGGGTTTCTCTTTTGATGTACCGGACCTGTCAGGTATTTTTCAGGTAAATACGAAAGATATCGTCCCGGGCCTGGAAATACCCGGGTTCCATTGGGACTGGTATAAAAAGATAATTCCAGAAATTTCTTTGCACGGGTCATACCCACATAAAAAAGCCGCCGTTCTTCTTCCTCAGCAGCTTCGTCTTTACTGTTAAGAGGGATCAGTCCATCATTTATTCCTATAATAAATACATAGTCGAATTCCAGACCTTTGGAAGCATGGAGCGTCATCAGCTTTACGGAACTTTTGGATTCTTCCGATGTTTCCAGATCCATTCCATTCAAAACAAATTCATTCAGGAAGTCACGAATATTCTTGTAGTTCTTCATTTTGGTCAGCAGCCGCAGGATATACGTTCGATTTTCCGCATAATCTGTTGAGGCAGGATGCAGATATCTCTCCAGACAAAGAAATTCCCATAGGTTCTCATAATCCTTTCCCTGATCCTGATATTCCCACATCTTCTGAAAAAGCAGGGATTTAGAGAAAAATGTGTTTCCTATTATCACCGACTCAATTTCTGCACACGCCTTCTTTTCCGTCCATCCTTCTCCAAAAGTTTTGTTCATGAGAACAGAAACTGCGCTTTCGATATCCTCATGGTTACTCAGAAAACGAAGGATCTGAAGAAACCATGCCAGCACCGGAATGTCCTGGATTGTTTTCTTCTGTGATACTTCGTAAGGAATTTCATGTTTGGCAAAAACTTTTTCCAGGATTTCAGACTGATCCTGTAATCGATAAAACACTGCGATCTGTTCGTATGGAACCTGCTCCTCATAGAGTTTCTGAATTTTTTCAGCCAGATATTCTGCTTCCTGAAACGGATCATAATGATTTTTTACGGATATCTTTTCGCCCTTATCCTGTACGCCTTCCAGAATATCTCCCGTTTCCTGAAACCTTCTGGAAACAGCCAGGATCGTCCCGGAAGAACGATAATTTACCGGAAGCGAAAGTTCTCTTGCCTGATAAAGCTCCCGAAAGCGGTAAAAAATATTAAACACACTTCCCCGCCAGCTATAGATCACCTGATTTGGATCCCCGACGGCAAACAGATTTACTTCCGGTTTCTTTAACTGCCGTATAAACTCAAACTGCAGTTCATCGCAGTCCTGTACCTCATCAATGATGATCCATTTTATATTTGGAAGAAGTTCTTTATGGCATTCCAGAAGCCTGGCGGCATTGATCAGCAGATCTTCATAACTCATCTTATTCTGTTTTCGCTTTTCTTCTGCAAGAAGATCTACAAGCTGTAAAAAATCATCCTGATAATTGTTCCGCGAAGAACCACCAGTCCGATTCTTCTGGTCCAGTCGCTTTCTCAGACGGTTCTTGTACTTGATCTTCAGACTATGTTCTTTGATAAGACGTATAGCCAGTTCCAGTTCTTCCTCTGGAAGACACACCTGAAATTCTCTGGTGTAACCAAGTTCCTGTACTGGAAGAACATCCTGTAAAAGCTTTAATGCAATGCCATGAAAGGTACCATATAAGCAGTCCTGCGCCTTCTGATCCATATCAGATATCTTTAATCGTTCACGGATCTCATCAGCCGCCTTGTTTGTAAATGTCAGAACGATCATATCCTCCAGCGGGATTTTCTTTTGTTCGTAAAGATACTTTATCTTTTCGATCAGAACCGTTGTCTTTCCACTTCCCACATTTGCCCGTACCAGACAGGTGTTGCTTTCATCCAGGACGGCGGATTCCTGATATTTATTTAATTCCATCGTTTTCATCCTTCTTCAATGAATGATATCTTCGCATCATTTTTTCTTTTTTATCATGATCTGCTATTTTTTCACCGGAAAGAATAGCAAGCCTGAAACCGTCTGGAACAGATACATAACTGCGTAGTACGTTCACAATCGCATTTCTATTTTCCGGCATATTCGCCCATTTTGCATAAAACGCTTCTTTTACAGAAAGGATCAGAGAATCGCCTTTTATCTCTGCAGAAAATACCATGCGGAAAAATCCTGCAAACGCCTCATTTCTTTCTGTTATCCTGCTGCAGAAATCATTCCATTTGTCACCTAATTCTGCAAATTTAAATTCTTTGGAAATCTTTTGTTCTTCCTGATTCTCTGGAAGACTGATCATTCCTGCAAATCCGGATTCTTCCGACAGATTCTGAAGTCCCCACAGAATGACATTCCGATCCAGCCGGTCATCGCCGATGCATACGGCACATCCGTTTTTGCAGCGGCAGCCGGAAACCATACGGACAGCCTGCTCCACTACTTTAGGGATCAGATCATAGATTTTTTCCGCAAATCCAAGACCGCCTACATAGCAGTCATAAAAATAAAGGTAAACCTCTTCCTCTGTGCTTCCTGCAAGTTCCAGCGCATTAGAAGAAACGGCAACCCCAAGATCTGCACTTTCCGTCATCGTCACCATCAATGCTGCATTCTTTAATGCAAACATCAATCCCTCAAAATGATTATTTCGCACATAATATCCCTGTTTATCCGGCTGCAGCAGATTTCGGTACATGGTTACTACATTTTCAGGAAGTTTGATCCATGCTGCTTCCGTATCATAATTTTTCGTCAACGGTTTCCGAAGCTGCTCAAATCCCAGATTCTGGTGATTATGGAACTGCATTTTTTTGTACATGTATACAAAATCCGCAATATTTACGTCTCCGAAAGACAGTTCCGTCCTTTTCCATTCCTGCTTTTTCTGTCTGTGGATAATGCGGATATTTGTCTCACATCCCGGAACCGTGTAATAATTCCCATGAAAAGGAACTGCCTCCACAATCTTGCTTTCCAGATTCATATGTACTACCTGGTAAAACTCACCGTCATGCATATAGACAGCACCTTCATGGATCTCATGGAAAGCCTGTTCCTCATCCATTTCTGTGATATTTTTCCCCGTTTCTTTGTTCAGAAGCTGATATTTATTCTGGTCGATATTCCGCATAGAAAACTCTCCTGCCGGATACAGTCCTCCGGACCACACGAAACGTCCTCCAAGACTTCTGACTTCTTCTACTCTCAGAAGAACCGGGATTGTCTCTCCCAAATCTGGAAAAAGTGCCCCATCATCCAAAGACAATGGGAGTTCTGCTGCGGCAGCACGGATATGTGCCAGCTCGATCAGCAGATTGTCCGGATCTACAATGGCATTCTCGCTGCTGCTGTCAAAAAGCCATTCCGGTTCCAGGGCAATGTACTGATCCATAGGAAGATTTGCCAGGATCAGATAATTGGTGCATTTTCCTTTTCCTCTTCCGGCGCGTCCGGTCTGCTGCCAGAAGGATGCTCTGGTTCCGGGATATCCCACAAGTACTGTAGTGTTGATCTTTCCGATATCAATTCCAAGTTCCAGGGCATTGGTTGATACAAGCCCTGTCAGTTCTCCGGAGATCATGCGTTTTTCTATATCTTTTCTTTCTTTTGGTGTGTACCCGCCTCTGTACCCGGATATTTCTTCTTTCCTTGCACTTCCCAGAAAGCCGCTGTTCTCCAGGTGATCTCTGGTTTCTTTTACAAGGATCTCTACGTTTTTTCTGGATTTTGCAAACGCCAGAAAGCTCTCTTTTTCTTCCATCAGCTGTGGAAGCAGATCCGCCGCAACGCTTATTACGGATTCTTTTCCATAAGGATTTCCGTCTCTGTCCAGTTTTTCGGGCGGCTGGATCAGACAATAGGTTCGCTCTGCCATGCCTGCCCCGCTTTTACTGATACAGGTAAATGTTTTTCCACAGATTTTTTCGGCAAGCTCTACCGGATTGGCGATCGTCGCTGAACTGCACAGGAAGTGTGGATCAGAATGGTAATACCTGCAAAGTCTGGATAACCGCCGGAATACATTTGCAAGGTGTGAGCCAAATGCCCCTCTGTATACATGCAATTCATCCAGTACGATATATTTCAGATTGGCAAAAATAAAATCAAAACCATATTTGCTGTGGTTTGGAAGCATGGAACCATTCAGCATATCCGGATTTGTAAGAATAATATTGGCACGCTCCCGGATCCGTTTTCTCTCATCCGGAGGGGTATCTCCGTCGTAAACTCCCGCTGACAATCTGTATTCACCAAAATATTCTATCCAAGGCTTCAAAGCACGGTACTGGTCTGCTGCCAGAGCCTTAGTCGGATAGACAAAAATCGCCCGTGTGACAGGATTCTGCAAAATCTCCTGGATCACCGGCAGATAAAAGCACAGAGACTTACCACTGGCTGTCGGCGTCGTGATCACGATATTTTTCCCATTGACCGCCTCGCAAAAAGTCTCTGCCTGGTGTATATAAAGGGACTGGATATTCTGCTTCACCAGAAAACTCTGGATATCTGGATGCAGATTTGATGGAAATTCCGCATAGATGGGGGCTTTTTCCGGTATGATTTTTTTATAAATGATATTTCCCTTCATAAGTAGTATAGATGCTCCTTTATTGTTTGTTTCACGTCAGATATGATAAATACAGGATATCATAAACAAACGTTCGAGGCAAGATATGGCTTATTTTATTATATATTTCGTTCCTCTGCCGTTACCTTCAACAGTTATGATACCTTTTTTACCCATATTTTTCAGTAATTGTGTTGTCTTGGATTTTCCAAAGGGAACATAGGGTGCAATTTCACTGATTGACTTTAGCATAATCTTGCTTAAAGTTTTATATACAACCCTTTCATCTTCCGTCAGATCCAGGTCTTTTTCAAAAATCGGAAGTACTGTTTTGATCGTATTCTCTGATACTTCAAAATCCGGTTTACTTAATTCTTCTTTATAAAGCTGTTTAATTCTTGTGATTCCTGTTCCAAATATCTCAACAAATCCGAGTCTGTAAAATACATTTGCAAGAATCCTGTTTCTTAAAACAGATAATTTTCCGGCTAAATATTCATCTTCTGTTATTCCAGAAGGCAATCCACCAGGTGAGACAATTTCTATTCTGTCATCAAACATTGAGATTCTGATTTCAGACTCCATATCCCATGTTCTGTGAATCAACGCATTTGCAACTGCTTCCCTGAATGCAGCCTCCGGTATTTTTTCCACTGTTTTTCTGTCACTTCCCTGTATCTCTTCATATTGATAGTAATCTCTGAATACATCAATTGTTTTATCGTATACCTCAAGAATTGACATGTTTTCGAAGGTTGACTGCGAAATTCCAGGAGACAAAGCATAACGCTGAAGCATCCAGGCCAAGAAAAATAATGTTAAACAGATACATTGGATTTACAAAACGCCCCAGTTCCAGCTTAGCTCCGTTAAAGCTGATCAGAAAGATTCCTACCATTGCAACTGCAAATCCAACAAAGAACTTTGCCCGTAATCGTCCTTCTTCTTTCAGAAACAGATGGCTCAAAATGGCCGTAAAAAATGGAGCGACTGAAATTTTCTATCGGTCGAAAATCCACCAGTAAAATCTTTGTCGATATAAAAGTAGTTCCCCAGATCATGATCGTAAGCAGTGCACATAAATGCCCTGTTTTGTTCTTATTTTCCATGTTTTTTGTCCTCCGAATTTTCCTTCGTTAAAAAGATTTCCCTGTAAACACCTGGTGACACGCCAATATAACGATTAAAGTAGTTTGTAAAATGGCTCTGGTCAGAAAATCCTGTCCGCAATGCCGCTTCCACAAGCGGCAGTCCCTGTTCCAGTAATTTCTTCGCTTCTCCGATGCGGATATTTTGGAAATAACTATATGGAGTTACGCCTTTGGACTTCGTAAATGCCCACAGCAAAGTTGATTTACTGAGCCCCGCCAGATGACATATCTGATCCAGATAAATATGCTCAGAAAAATGCTGTTCCATAAACCGATAGACCTCTTCTATCTCATCCCGGCATTCAGGAATGCACTGTTCAAAAGGCTGTCCATATCTTTGTATCAGTAGAGATATCAGCAGGAGCAGATTTTCTTCTTTTCCAAGATCATCGAAACCTTTCATGATCATTTCATGCAGCGGACGCAGGTAACAGGTCACTTCTTCATCAAAGATCACGTTTTCCGAAAATCCCGGAAGTTCTCGTTTCCCAGTCACTTCTTCGATCAGATTCAGCATACTCTCTCTGGAAATATTAAGCGCACGATAATCCAGAGTTCCATCATCACCCTGTACACAGGCATGATTATCTCCGGGATTAAAAAGAACAATATTTCCTCTTTGAAGGGTGTATTCTTTATTCTTACAGGACAGACAGCGTTTTCCATTTTCCACAGATCCGTTCACATAATACTCATGGAAATGATTTTGGAAAGGCTGCATGATCCCCTCAAAACGATATGCTTCCAGCCGCAGTTCGTCATCATAGATGACTGTTCGCACTTCTTTCTTCATGATCTTTGTCTCCTCTCAGAGTACATTTTAACATCCGCATAATGAAAAATGCTTGTAAAATATCTTCATTATTTGTGAATTTGAACGCCAAAAAGGAGTGCCGACAGCCATCTGCCAGCACTCCTCTCTTTCGATTATTTAATTTATTCTTCAAATTTCCCCGCTTCAATATCCTTTGCCAGACCAAGACGATTCGTCTTGAAGTGGAAAAACGGTCGTTCCGGGAGGGCGATGATCTGAACCGGCTGCATGTAGTCGTCGAGACTTGCCGCTATCTGATCACGGATATCATCTACCGTATAACCGTCCTCAAGTACAACAAACAGGTATGGCAGGAAGCACCATTCATGATCCGGGTCCGGAAGGATCACGAAGAATTCATCGTCAATTCCAGGGATCTGTGCATCTGCCAGCTTATTTTCCATCGGCAGTGTTGCGAGATCGCCGCCACCGTAACGTGGGGCTTTTCCTCTGGTCAGTGTATAGACCGTTCCATCTTCTGTCATATAGCCGATGTCGCCTGTGTGGAGCCATTTTTTGCCATCGGAATGGATCTTGATCGTCTTTGCAGTAGCTGCCGGGGTATCATAACCGATCATGGTTCCCGGTCCGCACTGACAAATTTCTCCCCAGGTATTATAAGTAAGTTCTTCATCCGTTCCCGGCTTAAATACAGAAAGGATCGTCAGCGGCATTGGAATGCCAACATTTCCATTTCCGATCGGATGTTTTGTGATCGGAAGTGTCATATTGGAGCCTGCCTCGCTGCATCCATAGCCCGTCGTAAAACGTGCCTTACAGTTATGACTGTCCAGAAATTTCTGTGCCCTCTTTAACTGATTGTTGTTGTAAGCCTCACATCCTGCCCCTGCGGAAAACAGGTGAGACATGTCATAATCCGCCGGTACACGGCCATTTCTCATAACGATCTCAATAAACATCGGGATCAGCGGCCAGCAGTTCGGACGGTAACGCATCATTTCCAGATCCACATCTTCCGGAGCCACAAATGGGCAGAGGATCAGAAGCTTGTCCGAAGCCAGCGGCATCAGGACCATGGCTACCACTACTGCGACAAGGGAAGGCGGAAGCTGTGTCACCATCCAGGTCGGACGAAATTCGCTGGACGCACCATAAAAATTCATCTGATGCATATTTCCGATCATAGTATGTGCAGAATGGATCACCTGTTTGGACGGTCCTGTCGATCCACTTGTATAAGCACGGAACAGCGGACGATCAATGTCTCTTGGTGCATCCACCGTTCCTTCAAACTCATCACCCAGTTTCAAGAATTCATCCCATGACAGTGTGCAGGGACCATAAGCCGGATAATCTGTATAATGAGAATCAATATATTTCCAACTGTAGTCGGGAATCTCCGTCCTGTTTGCACTGCGAATCGGACTGAGCAGGATCGCACCACGGATCCCGGCTTTTTTCCGATAAGTATTCAGTTCTTCATGTGAAAGAAAATCATGTGCAATGATCATTTTGGCTCCGGATTTCCTCACTGCCTCACAGTTTTCTTTTAAGGTATTGTCACGACAGAGGATTGATGCACCAATTTTTTCCGCTGCGAGAAGAAGATAGATAAATTCCGGCACTGTACGCAGAAATACAGGAATCTCATCTCCTTCTCCAAATCCTGTTGCTCTCAATGCGCGTGCAACACGGTCTGTCTCTTCGTATACAGTTTTCCATGTGATCTCATTTCCGTAGTAATGGATCGCAACAACGTCTTCGCCCGGACATCTTTCTTTCAGGTATTCATAGATCGTGCTGTCCGGAATTGCAAGTCCCTCGATAATCTGTTGCGGATAATACTGCATCCATGGACGGTCAATGCTTGGTTTTCCTGTCATCGTGTTTTTCATAGTCTTATGGTCTCCTTCCCTGTATTGGAATATAACACTGACAGTCTACCATGGAAAAAGTTGAATAAACTGGAATCAACTGGATAAAACATGGGCCAAAATTGAATTCAGATTCCTGATATAACATTGAGCCTTTGAATCATGTTGCAGATAAATGAATTTATTTCCTCTGAATCAGAAAGGACACTGGCTTCTTTTTCATCCCACAAGCCACTGAAAAAACGGGTAAAAATCATCTGCATATCCGGATGGTTCAAAACGACCAGATTATTGTCCTGATTTTCCGTATTCAGCCGCACGTATGAAATCCGATCAGACAGAAATACGCATTGCGTTACATGATAATGAAAATCCGAAGTCAGCTTTCCATAGATCACTTTTATCCGAAGATTTTTTCTTTCTGTACAAAGCTGCAGGAGATTTTTTATGTAGCTTTCCCTCTGCTGAACATTCAAGTGCATTTTATGATCAAAAAAGTCCAATTCACTGTCGATCGCAAAATTTGAAAATGCCGCACTGTAGATCAGAATGTCAAATCGCGTCTCCTCCAGTGCTTTTTTTGTCAGGGCATGCAGATATCGTATTCTGGTTTCATCCATATGAAAATTTTGCTGCTTTCCAAGCTGTTCCAGAAGTTCTTCAAAAAGCTCGTCTGACAGAAAATGTTCTGTCATATGCCCCAGGATCCATTTCTGATTCAGAGACAGAACGGAATGGGTATAATTATTTTCTGTGATCATCTGTTTCATGGTCGTCTCGCGGTACAAAAGGTTTTCTCTCGTACACAGATCACGGATATTGTAATACATAACATTGCAGTTGGAGGGTTCTGTACTGGTCGTAACTGACATACAGCGGTTTGCATCCATAAGCATACCACTGATCATAAACTCATCTTTTACCGAAAAGATCATTCTGCCTGCTGCCTGTTTTCCTTTATACAAATGAAAATCTACCCTTGACATATCTGACATCATATTTAAAAGAAAGACCGGATCATACACAGGATCCGTTTTTTCCGGACAAAGATCGAGGACCAGAGAAAAATGGACATCCGGATAAGCACGATAAGCTTCTCTTCTCATATCACCCTGAATGATCTGCAGGCGGTATTCATGAAGCAAGGATAACAGATCCATCTCTGCCATGACATCCAGAAGTTTCACTCTTCTCAAAACCGGATGATGCATCCTGGCAATATACTCCGCAGGGCTTAGCTCAATAAAAAAATTGGTTTTTGGAGCGATTGAACTTCCATATGTTTTCTGAAGTTCCGTCACATAATCATATTCCGCTTCAAGATGATCATAGATCACCGTTTCGAGCTCTTCCGGTTCTATAACCTGATAATTTGCACAAAGGTTTTCCATGCCGGTCCGCGTACTCTGTCTCACAAGCTCATGGCTAATCCCTGTGAGCACTTTTCGCTTCGTCTTCTCGGTCGGCAATATCCGTCCATTGATCCATTTGCTGATATAACTTGCATCATACTGAAGTGCTTTTGCAAGAGATGTATTCTTGACCTCTGACATAAGGATCAGTTGTTCCAGCAGTTGGCTGAAACGGTTTTTTTCTGTTGTTGACATACGTTTCCTCCCCTTGGGGACGGGAAATCGAAACTTTTGTTACCTTTTGGATCCCGTCCCTGTAACCTTCTTTTATCCAGACACTATTGCTCTTTATTATAATACAATTCCAGCACCAGAACAAATGTTGTTTATTGTTTCCAGACACAAAGATATTCATTCCCTGTAGCCAAAATATGACGTTTTTTGTGCTATTTTATAATCAACTTTGACACTCCCCACAGCTAAAGCAGGGGGATTCTTGCTTCTACCACTACTGCATT
>OCHN01001495.1_pt1 | contig 18522 bp, 16 predicted proteins | sample 1538911 | NCBI WGS metagenome assembly OCHN01 (sample SAMN04571736, study PRJEB22368) | human gut metagenome | biome: human gut; material: stool | host: Homo sapiens | place: Luxembourg | collected 2013-01-11 | reverse complement strand
ATGAAGTACACCGACCCGGGCGGAAGCGTGGATATTTCGGTGGAAAAGAACGACGATACGCTGTCGATAATCGTCGCGGATACCGGTATCGGGATCTCGGCAGCCGACCTTCCGAAGGTCAAGGCAAAGTTCTACAAGGCGAACAGCACTCGCCGCGGAAGCGGAATAGGGCTTGCAGTCGCGGACGAGATAATCTCGATGCACGGCGGAACGCTGGATATAGACAGCGTTCTCGGCAAGGGAACAACGGTAACGATAACCCTGCCGCTCAAGCAGATGAACGAAAGGAGCGACCCTGATGGGCAGTAAAAACAAGGATACTACAAAAAAGACCTCGATAGGAGGTCAGGCGCTGATCGAGGGTATAATGATGAAGGGCGTCTCGAAGGGCGCTATGGCGGTCCGGCTTCCGGACGGCTCAATTGATGTGGAGGACTGGGACATCAAGCCTAAAAAATGGTACAATAAATGCCCGGTCATTCGCGGAAGCATAAATTTCGTGCAGCAGCTCCGGGAGGGGTATAGCTGCCTGATGAAGTCCGCCGACAAGAGCGGCATGATGGATGACGACAGCGAAGAGGAGCAGTCCAAGTTTGAGAAGTGGCTGGACGATAAGTTCGGCGACAAGCTCACCGGCGCGATAATGGCGGTCGCTATGGTTATCGGTATTGCACTGGCGGTGTTCCTGTTCCTGCTGCTGCCGAGCTATATTTTTACCGGCATAGAAGCTCTGCTTCCAACGGAGCCGATGAACGCGCTTTCCGGACTGCTCCCCGGGCTTCCCGAGGGCAGCTATGTAATGGTGAAGTCGGTGGATATTTCCGGCTGGAGAACCGTGTTCGAGGGCGTTATGAAAATCGTGATTTTCGTGGCGTACATGTGGGTGACTTCCCTCACGAAGGATATGCACAGAATGTACCGCTACCACGGCGCCGAGCACAAGACCATCGCCTGCTACGAGGCGGGGAAGCCGCTCACCGTCGAGAATATCCGCCCCATGACGAGATTCCACCCGCGCTGCGGAACCAGCTTTATTATAATCACGCTGCTTGTCAGCATACTGGTCTACAGCGTGGTTCCGATAACTCCGGAGCTTTTCAAGGATCTGCTGAACACCAGCAGCGACACCGTAGCAATCATGCTGCGCACCGTCTGCAAGCTGCTGCTGCTTCCGATAGTGGTGGGGTTCGCGTATGAGCTGATAAAGCTCGCGGGGCGCTGCGACAACATCGTAACGCGCATATTCTCCGCGCCGGGTCTGTGGATGCAGCGCATAACCACCAAGGAGCCGGACGATTCCATGATCGAAGTGGCGATCGCGGCGGTAACTCCCTGCCTGCCCAAGGAAGGCGAGGACGATAACTGGTGAGCGGAATAAACGGCACTGGCGGCGTGAAGGTCGGCGAACTCCTGCGGGAGTGCATGAAAGCCCTCGAGGCGGCAGGAAACGACAACCCGCGTTTCGAAGCGGAGCAGCTCGTGATGAAGTTCTGTGGGGTCAAACGTAGCGACATTCTTATGTTTCCGGGGTTTGAAGTAACTGCTGAGCAGGCGGCGGAAGTACGCGGCGCTGTACAGCGTAGGAATTCCGGAGAGCCGCTGCAATATATCCTGGGCGAGTGGGAGTTCTACGGACTGCCGTTTTATGTCGGCGAGGGAGTTCTCATTCCGCGGCAGGATACTGAAACGCTCGTGGAGACTGCGGTGCGGTTCCTGCGGGAACGCCCGGGAGTCTCCGGAGCAGCTGACCTGTGCGCAGGAAGCGGGTGCGTCGGCATAACACTGGCGAAGCTCACCGGAATTCCGGTGAAGCTGCTTGAATTATCGGAGCAGGCGCTGGGATACCTCCGCAGGAACATCGCGCTCAACGGTGCCGAGGAGCTGTGCGAGGCGATGCACGCCGATGTCCTGTCGGACGATACCGCGGCGGGAATGCCGCAGTTAGATCTGATCGTCACGAATCCGCCGTACCTCACGGCGCAGGATATGCGGGAGCTCCAGCCGGAGGTCACGCACGAGCCGGAAACGGCGCTGTTCGGCGGGGATGACGGTCTGGACTACTATCGCAGAATGGTTCCGCTGTGGGGCGCGAAGCTGAATCCCGGCGGAATGCTGGCGGCGGAGATAGGAATGGGTCAGCACGGCGACGTAACGCGCATTTTTGAGGAAAACGGTCTGCGCACAGGGTTCGAAAAGGATCTGTGCGGCGTTATAAGAGTAATTTATGGAATAAAACAATAAACGGAGGAACACACAATGGCAGAGAAGAAAAAGCGCCCCCCAAGCCGGTGGTACGCATAGTAGACCCGGCGGAGCGTGAAAAGGTACTGAAAACTGCGATGGCGCAGCTTGAGAAGAAGTTCGGCGAGGGCACGGTAATGTTCATGGGCGAGAACCGCCGCATGGATATCGAGAGCATCTCCACCGGTTCGCTCATGCTCGACCTGGCGCTTGGCATAGGCGGTCTCCCGAGGGGACGTATCATTGAGATATACGGCACCGAGTCCTCCGGTAAGACCACGATTTCGCTCCAGGCGGTGGCGGAGGCTCAGAAGGCGGGCGGCATGGCGGCGTTCATCGACGTTGAGCATGCGCTTGACCCGGTTTACGCAAGAAAGCTCGGCGTTGATATCGACAACCTGCTGGTTTCCCAGCCGGACACCGGCGAGCAGGCTCTGGAGATAATTGAAACTCTGGTGCGCTCCGGCGCTATCGACATCATCGTCCTCGACTCGGTTGCGGCTATGACCACCAAGGCGGAGATAGACGGCGACATGGGCGACGCTCATGTAGGCGTGCAGGCGCGACTGATGTCCCAGGCGATGAGAAAGCTCACCGCTGTAATCAGCAACACCAACACCGTTGCAATATTCATCAACCAGATACGCGAGAAGATCGGCGTAATGTACGGCAACCCCGAGACCACTCCCGGCGGACGCGCGCTGAAGTTCTACTCCTCCGTGCGTATCGAGGTGCGCCGCGGCGAGCCTATCAAGGACGGCGGCGAGATAATCGGCAACCGCACCAAGTGCAAGGTCGTAAAGAACAAGGTTGCGCCTCCCTTCAAGACCGCGGAGTTCGATATACTGTACGGTCAGGGCGTTTCCAAGATGGGCGAGATTGTCGACACCGCAGTTGATTTCGACATCATTAAGAAGAGCGGAAGCTGGTTCAGCTACAACGATATGAAGATAGGCCAGGGTCGTGAAAAGGTGCTGGATTATCTCAAGAATAACCCTGATATCTGCAACGAGATCGAAAAGAAGATACGCGACGAGGTCGCGAAGAACTCCTCGCTGCTTGACAGCCACGACGACGAGGACGAAGCCGGGCGCATAGAGGCAGAGGGCGCAGACAGCGCTGATACCTCCGAAAAGCCCGCAAAGAAGCCCTCCGCAGAAAGCGACGAGGACGATTACGCAGAGTTCTCCCCGGAGGACATCGAATAAGCTATGAAGCGGCTTTCTGACTGGTGTGGGGATAATTTCTCCGGCGGCAGGATAACGGAGCTTTCGGTGTACAAGGGCGATACCTACAAGCTGGAGCTTGAGGGCGGTCAGACCTTTTTCATCAACTGCGCCATCGTTGCGGATTACGACCTGCACGAGGGCGGCGAGATGGACGCGGAGCTGCTGGAAAAGCTCCAGCACGCGGACAAGATGCGCAAGGCGAAGAAACGCGCGCTCTACCTGCTTGGGAGCCGCATGTACAGCTATAATGAGCTGTACAAGAAGCTGCTTCCGACCTACGGCGAGGAAGCTTCACGGGCGGCGGCTGACGCCATGCAGGAGTACGGCTACATCGACGACGCGGACTACGCCGGGAAGCTCGCCGAAAAGCTGATACACGGGAAGCACTACGGCATGAGCAAGACCCGGTGGGAGATGCAGTCCCGGGGGCTTGACAAGAACCTTATCGAGGATATCCTCGCGGAATACACCGACGATGAGATCGACGAGGAGATAATGCGGCTGCTCCGGACAAAATACGCCGAGAAGCTGTCAGACCCGGACGACCGCCGCAGGACTGTCGCAGCTCTTGCCCGGAGGGGGTATTCCTACGGAGCGGTGAAGCGCTGCATAGAAGCCGTGCTCGCCGATGAAGAGGATTTCGACCCTGATGAATTTGAAGAATAAACCAGGAGATAATATAATGAGTAAAACAATAAAGGTAGCCATAGTGTCGCTTGGCTGCTCCAAAAATCAGGTGGACGCCGAGCAGATGATGGCGAAGATAGCCGACCGCGGATACGCATTCGTTGCGGAGCCGGGTATGGCTGACATAGTTCTCGTCAACACCTGCGGATTCATTCAGTCCGCAAAGGAAGAGGCGATAGGCTGGATAATGGAGCTTATCGACCTCAAGAACGAGGGCAGGATCAAGCGCATAGTCGTTACCGGCTGTCTCAGTGAGCGCTACCGCGACCAGTTCGCCGAGGAATTCCCGGAGATAGACGCGGTGGTAGGCATCGCGGAGTACGGAAAGATAGCGGATATCATCGACGGCCTGGCTGATTTCGAGAAGCCCTCTCACGAAGAAGGCACTCCCGCGGTATGTTACTTCGGCAGGAAGGAGAGCCACAGCATGGAGGGCAAGCGTATCATTTCCACGCTTCCGCACTATGCGTACCTCCGTATCGCGGACGGCTGCGACAACTGCTGCACCTACTGCGCTATCCCGAAGATACGCGGACGCTTCCGCAGCCGCAGGATGGAGGACATCGTGGAGGAGACGAAGCTTCTCGCGAAGGACGGTGTGAAGGAGATAGTAATAATCGCCCAGGACGTCACCAGATATGGACTTGACCTGTACAACAAGCTGGCTCTGCCGGAGCTTCTGGACAAGCTCTGCGAGATCGAGGGGCTGAAGTGGATACGCCTGCTGTACTGCTATCCCGAGAGAGTCACCGACGAGCTCATCGACTGCATAAAGCGCCAGGACAAGATAGTGAAGTACCTTGATATCCCTATGCAGCACTGCAGCGACGAGATACTCAAGCGCATGAACCGCAAGACCACCGGCGCGGAACTTCGCGCGCTTGTCGCAAAGCTCCGCCGCGAGATCCCGGGTATTACGCTGAGAACCACGTTTATCACCGGCTTCCCGGGCGAGACCGAGGAGCAGTTCAACGAGCTGGGCGAATTCGCCGAGGAGATGAGATTCGAGCGCATGGGCTGCTTCGCTTACTCCGAGGAGGAGGGAACTCCGGCGGCTTCCTTCCCCGACATGGTTGACGAGGAAGTCCGCGAGCACCGCAAAGAGATAATCGAGGAGCAGCAGGACACCCGCGTTGCCGAGATGTATGAGTCAATGATAGGCAGCACCGACGAGGTGGTAGTCGAGGGCTACGACAAGTACCTTGCCGAGGGCGGTCTGTACTTCGGCAGAAGCGCGATGTACGCTCCCGAAATCGACGGAATGATCTATTTCAGCGTTCCGAAGGGCGCTGAAAAGCCGCACATCGGCGACTTCGTGAAGGTACGCTTCGATGACGTTATCGACAACAATCTGTTGGGAGAAATGGTATGAATCTTGCAAACAAGCTGACCCTTATGCGGGTGATACTGGTTCCGTTCTTTGTGGCGTTCATGCTTATCGACGCGATCCCGCTGAACTATCTGTGGGCGCTTCTGGTGTTCGCGATAGCGAGCATAACCGATATGCTGGACGGCAAGATTGCCCGGAAATACAACATGATAACAAGCTTCGGAAAGTTCCTTGATCCGCTCGCGGACAAGATACTGGTCGCGGCGGCGCTGGTCTGTTTCGTTCAGCTCGGCTGGTGCAGCGCGTGGGTAACAGCGCTGATACTGGCTCGTGAGTTCGTGGTTTCCGGAGTGCGCCTTGTGGCGGCTTCCAGCGAGAAGAAGGCAGTTATCGCGGCGGGAATGCTCGGAAAGCTCAAGACCGCAATGACTATGGCGGCTATCTGCGTGATACTCTTTATGTGGATCCTGGCACAGTTTGGCGCGATTTCCCCGGAGGCATTCCCGATACAGATCATCAGCGACGTTCTGATGTACATTGCGGCGGCGCTGACAGTGGCTTCCGGCGTGAAGTACCTGTATGACTACAGGGAGTTCATCGACCCGGCGAAGTAATAGCTGCTCATGTATGTAATTCAAAATCCCGTGCAGTCCTGCTGAGACTGCACGGGATTTTTGTGTCACACTTCTGCGAACATTCATATAATGTACCGAACGGGTGCATTCTGCCCGGAAAAATCAGTAAAGGGGAATGGTCATGGAAAAATGCCTAAATGAGATAAAGCCGGGAGAAACAGCCGTGGTAGAGCGGCTCAGGGTTCATGGGAGCATGCGCCGCCGGCTCCTGGATATAGGTCTTGTGGAGGGGACCCGGGTGGAGTGCGTTGGGGTAAGTCCGATGGGAGACCCTGCGGCGTACTGCATACGCGGAGCAGTTATCGCAATCAGGTCGGCTGACAGCCGCGACGTTCTTGTGAGGGAGGCGGCAGATGGGACTGACCTCTAGCTCCACCGGGTTTGCGGCGGCTGAGACCTCGCTTGAAATAAAGCGCCGCTCCCCTGACGACAGGGTAGTCGCGATAGCGGGAAACCCAAACGTCGGGAAAAGCACCATCTTCAACGCCCTGACCGGAATGCGCCAGCACACCGGAAACTGGCCCGGCAAGACCGTCGCCACCGCGCAGGGGTTCTGCGAAACCGAGCGCTCCGGCTATGTCCTGGTGGATATCCCGGGGACTTACTCGCTGCTGGCTCATTCTGCCGAGGAGGAAGCCGCGCGGGACTTCCTGTGCTTTGGCGGTGCGGAGGCGGCGGTGGTGGTCTGCGACGCGACATGCCTTCAGCGCAGCCTGAATCTCGCGCTTCAGGTCATGGAGCTTTGCCCGAAAACCCTGGTCTGCGTGAACCTCTGCGACGAGGCGAAGCGCCACGGGATAACCCTCGACCTAAAGCAGCTTGAGGAGAATCTCGGCGTTCCGGTGGTCGGGACCTCCGCGCACGACAAGCGCACCCTGAAAGCCCTGACGAAAGCCCTCGACCGCCTGTGCTCAGGCGAAACGGAGCTGCACCCGAAACGGCTTCACTACATCACGCCGGTGGAATCCGCGATAGGCTGCGCCGAACCAGTCCTGCGGGAGCGCTTCGGGGAGCTGCTCAATCCGCGCTGGCTCGCGCTGCGGCTCATCGAGGGGGACAGGGCGCTCGCTGCTGAAGCGGGGAAGTTCCTAGGCGCCGACCTGCTTTCCGACCCGGAGATAAGCGCGGCGGTGGAGCGCGGCAGAATGCGGCTCGCCGAGGACGATATAACTCTCGATATCCTCCGGGACCGCATAGTTTCCTGCATAACGCTGAACTCCGAGGAAGCCGCAGACGGCGCTGTCAGCGAATGTGCGGGCTGCCGCCGTGCCGACCGCCGCGCAGACCGCCTTCTGACCGGGAGGGCGCTGGGATTTCCGCTGATGATACTGCTTTTGCTGGTGGTGTTCTGGCTGACGATAAGCGGCGCGAATTACCCCTCACAGCTCCTTTCGGCGGGGCTTGGCTGGCTCGGAGAGCGGCTGTCGGAGCTGATGAGCGGCGCTCCGTGGTGGCTGAGCGGCGTCCTGGTGGACGGCGCTTACCGCACGCTTGCGTGGGTCACGGCGGTAATGCTGCCGCCAATGGCGATTTTTTTCCCGCTGTTCACGCTGCTGGAGGATTCCGGCTACCTGCCGAGGGTAGCTTATAACCTCGACAAGCCGTTTCAGAGGTGCAATGCCTGCGGAAAGCAGGCGCTGACCATGGCGATGGGATTCGGGTGCAACGCGGCGGGTATAGTCGGCTGCCGGATAATCGACAGCAAGCGTGAGCGGCTCATCGCAATGCTGACAAACGCGTTTGTTCCCTGCAACGGAAAGTTTCCGTTCATTCTTACCCTCGCTTCGGTGTTCTTCGTGGGGACTGCCGGAGGGTTCGGCGAATCGGCGCTGTCTGCCGCGATAGTGACCGCCGCGGTGCTCCTCGGCGTGGGAATGACCTTTGCGGCTTCGAAGTTCCTTTCGGCTACGATACTTCGCGGGCAGCCCTCCGGCTTCACGCTGGAGCTTCCGCCCTACAGAAAACCGCAGTTCGGGAAGGTGATAGTGCGCTCCCTGCTTGACCGCACGCTGTTCGTTCTTGGGAGAGCCGCCGCAGTCGCGGCTCCGGCCGGAGCGGTGATATGGATACTTGCGAACGTCACCGTTGACGGAAGTTCGCTGCTGTCGTACTGCACCGGTGCGCTCGACCCGTTCGCGAAGCTGCTCGGAATGGACGGCGTGATACTGATGGCGTTCATTCTCGGACTTCCCGCCAACGAGATAGTCATACCGATAATCATAATGTGCTACATGTCGCAGGGCAGCCTGACTGAATTGTCGCTCCCGGCGCTGGCGCAGCTCCTCGGGGAAAACGGCTGGACCTGGCGCACGGCGGTATGCACTATGCTGTTTTCGCTCATGCACTGGCCGTGCTCGACCTCGCTGCTGACCGTCAGGAAGGAAGCAGGCGGCTGGAAGTGGGCGCTGGCGGCGTTCCTGCTGCCTACCTGCGCGGGAGTTATCGGGTGCCTCGCAGTCGCGCAGATATCGGGGCTGTTTGTGGCTTGATGGGTGGGAAACTATAATGTAGATTCTTCACAATCCCCTGATTGGGGGCAAAGGGACGCGTCCCCTTGCAGGTCGAGGGCAGCGCCCTCGTCGCCGTCCGCAGACGGCGAAATTCTCCATAAAAAAAGCACTCCATGCGGAGTCACCGTGCTTCGCACGGAGTAGTGGGGCTCCGCCCCACGCCCCGGTTCCTTTTGTAACAAAAGGAACCGAAAAACAATAGCGCTTCGCGCACTAGAATCTAGGATAGTGCAATAAACACAAGTTTCAGCCAAAATCCCCCATACGCCGTGAAGCGCACGCCGGCCCTCCGTCAATCCCGGATACACGCATGAGAATTAATTCACCGCCGCACTCCGTTTTCCGCAAGAATCAAGTCCGGAAATTGCAGAAAAGAGAAAATTATTTTGCATAACGGGTATTTCAGTCTTGACATAACGGGAAAATTGTCTTATAATAGAAGTGTTGATTCATCAATGCAGACTGCAAAGCGGTTTGGCAGTCCGCGCGTCATCATATGACAGCAAACATTACAGGAGGCAATTCAATGAGAGTTTATAACTTCAGCGCAGGTCCCGCAGTGCTGCCCGAGGAAGTCCTCAGGGAAGCAGCAGACGAAATGCTTGATTACAAGGGCACAGGCATGTCCGTTATGGAGATGTCCCACCGTTCAAAGGCATACGACGCTATCATCAAGGAAGCCGAAAAGGATATCCGCGAAATCATGAATATTCCGGATAACTACAAGGTACTGTTCCTGCAGGGCGGCGCTTCACAGCAGTTCGCGGCTGTTCCGATGAACCTCATGAAGAACAAGAAGGCGGCTTACATAATCACAGGTCAGTGGGCTAAGAAGGCTTACCAGGAAGCAAAGATCTACGGCGACGCAGTTGCAGTGGCTTCCTCCGCAGACAAGACCTTCTCCTATATCCCCGACTGCTCCGATCTCGATATCCCCGAGGACGCTGACTATGTTTACATCTGCGAGAACAACACCATCTACGGCACCAAGTTCAAGACCCTCCCCAACACCAAGGGTCACACACTGGTTGCTGACGTGTCCTCCTGCTTCCTGTCAGAGCCGGTTGACGTTACAAAGTACGGCGTTATCTACGGCGGCGTTCAGAAGAACGTAGGCCCTGCAGGTCTCGTTATTTCAATTATCCGCGAGGATCTCATCACCGACGACGTTCTCCCCGGAACTCCCACCATGCTCAAGTGGAAGACCCAGGCTGACAACGACTCCCTTTACAACACCCCGAACTGCTATGCTATCTACATCTGTGGCAAGGTGTTCAAGTGGATCAAGAAGATGGGCGGACTCGAGGCTATGAAGGTCCACAACGAGAAGAAGGCTAAGATCCTTTACGATTTTCTCGACCAGAGCAAGCTGTTCAAGGGCACTGTTGAGCCGAAGGATCGTTCTCTGATGAACGTTCCGTTCGTTACCGGCAACGAGGAGCTTGACGCCAAGTTCGTCAAGGAGGCTACCGCGGCTGGCTTCGTAAACCTCAAGGGTCACAGAACCGTTGGCGGCATGAGAGCTTCCATCTACAACGCTATGCCTATCGAGGGCGTTGAGAAGCTGGTTGAATTCATGAAGAAGTTCGAGGCTGAGAACGGCTGAGTTCTGTAAAGGAGATTCACTGAAATGTATAACGTACTTACACTCAATAAGATAGCCGCGTGCGGCACCGACCTGCTCGACAAGGGCAAGTACACCGTAAGCGACGATGAAAAGAATCCTGACGCTATCCTGGTACGCTCCGCTTCCATGCATGAGATGGAGCTGTCCGGGAACCTCCTCGCTATCGCAAGAGCGGGCGCAGGCGTAAATAATATCCCGATCGACAAGTGCACCGAAAAGGGCGTTGTGGTATTCAACACCCCCGGCGCAAACGCAAACGCTGTTAAGGAGCTTGTCATCGCAGGTCTGCTGCTGTCCTCCAGAAAGATCCCGGCTGCTATGGACTGGATCAAGACCCTCAAGGGCAAGGGCGACGAGGTAGGAAAGCTGGTCGAGAAGGGCAAGAGCCAGTTCGTAGGTCCTGAGATCATGGGCAAGAAGCTCGGCGTTATCGGTCTGGGCGCTATTGGTATCCTGGTAGCCAACGCAGCCGCTGAACTCGGCATGGACGTTTACGGCGCTGACCCGTACCTCTCCGTTGAGAACGCTCTGAAGCTCTCCGGCAAGGTTCACTATGTAAAGAGCAACAAGGAAATATTCGAGAAGTGCGACTACATCACCCTGCACGTTCCCGCACTGCCTGACACAAAGGGTATGATCAACGCAGAAGCGATCGCTTCCATGAAGAAGACTGTACGCCTGCTGAACTTCGCAAGAGACACCCTGGTTGACGAGAAGGCTATCATCGACGCACTCGCAAACGGCGGCATGGCTTGCTACGTTACCGATTTCGCTACCGATGGACTTATCGGTCTGGACGGCGTTGTTGCAATGCCTCACCTGGGCGCTTCCACTCCCGAGAGCGAGGACAACTGCGCGGTTATGGCAGTCAGGGAGATCGTCGACTACATCGAAAACGGCAACATCAGGAACTCCGTTAACCTGCCGAACGTTGAGATGGCAATTTCCGGCAACGCAAAGATCTGCGTTATCCACAAGAATGCAGAGGGTCTGCTGAACAACATCACCGCTCCGGTTTCCGCTGCCGGTCTGAACATCGAGAACATGGTAAGCAAGTCCAAGAAGGACTATGCGTATACCTGCCTTGACGTAAAGGGCGACGCTTCTGGCATCGAAGCAGCTATCAAGGCTGTTTCCGGCGTTGTTTCCGTAAGAGTTATCAAGTAAAATCGGCTTTGAAAAGGGCGTGCAGTATTCTGCACGCCCTTTTTTGTGTTGACAAGTTAATTAAATTGTGATACAATGTTATTGACAGATGTGGAATAATGGAGGTGCGGCATGAATACGGTCAGCTATGTGGTTGAATATGAATACGCTGCGATGGGGCTTATCACTGTCCTAGTGCTGATCTTCTGCGCCCGCCGGAAGTACCCGGGAATGTCAAACCGTATCTACGCCGGAATGCTTATCTGCACGTTCTTTTCGTCGCTTACCCACGTGTTTGCGATGAAGTCGCTGCCGGTGGCGTCGTCGCTTCCGCTGTGGCTGAACTACGTCATACATATATCGTACCTGCTCTTCTACGACCTTGAAGCTATCCTCTACATGATGTACGTTATTGCGCTCACAAAGAGGAACAAGATATCGAAGGCTAGTTCGGTTTTCACGCTTTCGCTTATTGGCGCGGAAACCCTGCTGCTTGTCACAACGCCGTTCACGAAGCTGATAATTTACTTTAACAACAATATGGAGTACTGCCACGGACCGCTGTTCTATGTCTATCCGGTGATAGCGTTGATGCTGATGATGTTCGGCTCGTTCATGTTCGTAAAGTACCGCCGCAAGAGCGAAACTATCCAGGCGGCTTCGGTGCTGTTTTTCTTCGTTGTGACCGTCGCGGCTACAGTTGTGCAGCTCCTCCTTCCGCAGCAGGTGATGGGGAACTACGCTATTGCGCTGGTTCTCGTGATGTTCCTTATAATTATACAGAACCCCGACGATTTCACTGATAAGGCCGCCGACTGCTTCAACGACGAAGCATTTTTCGACAGTGTGGAAGTCCGCATTGACGAAAGTAAGCCTTTTACCATCGCAGCGTTTCGGTTTGATGGGCTGAATTATATCAACGGGCTGTTCAGCGTGGGAGAGCGCAGCGCGGCTCCCAGAGCGGTCGCGGCGAAGCTGATGTCCGGATTCGGCACCGGGGAGGTGTACCACCTCGGCGGCTGCGAGTTCGCGATGTTCACGAACGAAAAGCGCAAGATAACCGAAAAATACCTTAGCGACAGGATACTCAGCATATTCTCAAAGCCGGTGAAGATCCACGGAATAGAAGCGAATCTCACTCCGAAGATATGCGTCGTGCGCTATCCGGATTTCGCGCAGTCCACAGAGGACGTCCGCGACGCGATAGAGTACACCCTTCGAACCACTGAAAAGGCGGAAGGCAGCGTGTTCGTCGCAAGCAAGGAGTCGATCACCGCCAAAAAGCGCGAAATGCACATTCTCAGCACCATAAAGAACTGTATCGTCAACAAGAGCTTCGAGATGTACTACCAGCCCATCTACGAGCCGGCGGAGCATGGGTTTGTGTGTTCCGAGGCGCTTATCAGAATGAAGGATCCGGAGCTTGGCTACGTCAGCCCCGAGGAGTTCATACCCCTGGCGGAATCCAACGGCATGATAATCGAGATAGGCGAGATCGCGTTCCGCAAGGTGTGCGAGTTCATGAAGAGCGGGCAGGCGCAGGCTCTCGGCGTGAAGTACATCGAGGTGAACCTGTCGGTTCTCCAGTGTGTGCAGGAACAGCTTTCCGACCGCCTTATGGAGATAATGGCGGAGTACGGAATACCTCCCGAGGAGATAAATTTCGAGATAACTGAGACGGCAGGCCTCGCAAACTACGACGCGCTGCTGAAGAACATGAACTGCCTGATCTCAAAGGGCGTTACATTCTCCATGGACGACTATGGCACGGGGTTCTCCACTGCAAACTACCTGATAACGCTGCCGATGGATATTGTTAAAATTGACAAGAGTATCCTGTGGCCGGCAATGGAGAACGAAGAAGCATTCGTGATTCTGAAGCACACCGTTGAAATGCTGAAATCGCTGAAAAAGCGCATTGTAGTCGAGGGTGTGGAGACCAGGGAGATGGCGAAGCTGCTCATTGATATGGGCTGCGATTATCTCCAGGGCTACTACTATCAGAAGCCGATTCCGGCTGATAAGTATCTTGAGTTCCTGAAAGAAAATCAGAATATTTCTGAAAAAATTCAGAAAACTACTTGACAAATTGAGTTTGTGGTGTTATAATATTCAAGTAATAAAGCAGAGCCACCACACTCTCACCCGCCGGCGTTAAGTCTGTCAGGCGCGGTATGTTTAATGAGAATAAGCCGAGAGGCATTTCAATTAAGCGTGAGCGTGTGTACTCACGCTTATTTTATTTCAAGGCTGAAACGTAATTTAGAAAGGCGGTGCTTTGATATCGGCACGAAAGAACAGCTCATCAACGAGGATATCCGCGAGAAGGAAGTAAGAGTAATCGGCGCTGACGGCGAGCAGCTCGGCATTATGGCTACGGCTGACGCACTCAATAAGGCGATCGAAGCAGATCTTGATCTCGTACTCATCGCTCCTACAGCGACTCCTCCGGTATGCCGCATCATGGATTTCGGCAAATACCGTTTTGAGCAGACCAAGAGGGAGAAGGAAGCCCGGAAGAACCAGAAGCAGGCTGAGGTCAAGGAGATCAAGATGTCACTGAACATCGACACCAACGACTTCAACATCAAGGTAAAGAACTGCATCAAATTCCTCCAGAACGGTGACAAGGTAAAGGTCACTATCCGCTTCAGACGTGCAAGAGAGATGTCGCACATGAATCTCAGCGAAGAGCTGATGAAGAAATTCCTCGATGCCGTTTCAGAGTACGGCGGTTCTGAGAAGCCGTCAAAGCTTGAGGGTAAGAACTACGCGATAGTTCTCAGCCCCAAGAAGTAAGATAGGCGCAGTCGAGCGGCACACTTTAATGAAAACTCAAGGAGGATAACACAATGCCTAAGATCAAAACTCACAGCGGTGCTAAGAAGCGCTTCAAGCTGACCAAGAACGGTCTGGTAAAGATGGGTCACACCAACAGACGCCACATTCTGACCAAGAAGTCCACCAAGCGCAAGAGAGGCCTGCGTGCTGGCGCATATGCAGACGTTACCAACGTAGCTGCTGTAAAGAGCCTTATTCCGTATAAATAATCGACCGCGGAATGAGTCCGCAGACAAAAATAACAGGAGGTAATGTAACATGGCACGCGTAAAGGGCGCACTCGCAACTCGTAAGAGAAGAAATAGAACATTAAAGCTGGCAAAGGGCTACTGGGGCGGCAAGAGCAGACTTTTCAAGACTGCTAAGGAAGCTGTATGGAAGTCCGGTCAGTATGCTTACATCGGCAGACGTCTCAAGAAGAGAGACTTCAGAAAGCTCTGGATCACCAGAATTTCTGCTGCTGCTAAGTCCAACGGCATGAACTATTCCACTTTCATGAACGGTCTGAAGAAGGCTGGCATCACTCTGAACAGAAAGATGCTCTCCGAGATCGCAATCAATGACGCAGCTGGCTTCACTGCTCTGACAGAGAAGGCTAAGGCAGCGCTTTAAGGTGCAAATATCTCACGTTCTGTTCCGGGGCGTGAGATTTTTCGCTATGTAGGGGGATTTGCACCGTTGATCATTACATCGAGAAAAAACGACGCCGTAAGGCGCTTCCGCGACATTCTCCGGGAGAAAAAGCTGCGCGATTCCGAGGGAGTTTTCGCCGTTGAGGGAGACCATCTCTGCGGCGAGCTTGCAAAATCCGGATTCCGGATAATTTCCGCGCTCGCGACTGAAAACGCGATCTCAAAATATCCGCAGACCGCTCAGGTGCTTCGCAGCGCCGGGGAGTTCGCGGTGATATCTCAGGAAGTCGCGGAATATATTTCGGATACGAAGGCTCCGCAGGGGCTGTTCGCCGTCGCGGAGAAGCCGGATCGCTCCGGAATTCCGGACGGTGCCGGGCGGCTGGTGCTGCTCGACGGAGTCCAGGATCCCGGGAACGTCGGGACGATACTGCGCACCGCGGAGGCTCTCGGATTTGACGGCGCGGCGCTTTCTCATGACTGCGCCGATGTCTGGTCGCCGAAAACGCTCCGCGCTTCGATGGGAAGCGCGCTGAGGCTACCGTGTATTATCGGGGAGCTTCCGGGGATAATAACCGGGCTGAAAGAGCGCGGATTCAGGGTCTACGGTTCAATGCTGGACAGCTCTGCCGCAAAGCTCGGGACGCTTGATTTCCCGGAGCATGCCGCAGTTGTGATAGGCAGCGAGGGTGCGGGGATCTCCCGGGAGACCGCGGAGGTCTGCGACCAGGCGGTGTATATCCCGATATCCGGCGCGGAATCGCTGAACGCGGGAGCCGCAGCCGCAATCCTGCTCTGGGAGATTTCCAGGCGCTGAAACGATATTTTTTAAGCTGGACATGACCTGCCCGGCTTATTCGCGTATGTTCTGCTGCGGGGACGCAGCAGGCAGTGCAAAACCATAAGCTGACTTTCGGCTTTGCACTGCCTAATGCCCTGATGGGCGCAAATCAGAAAATTTAGGGGGAAACTCTGTGCCGCATCTAGTAATACTGGAGTCGCCGTCAAAGGCGAAAACCGTTAAGAAGTACCTCGGCGAAGGCTATGACGTAATAGCCTCCACCGGTCATATAATCGACCTGCCGAAGTCCAAGCTCGGCGTTGACGTGGAGCACGATTTTGCTCCGCAGTACGTCAATATGAAGGACAAGGCGGAGGTCATAAAGGAGCTAAAAAAACACGCTAAGGCGAGCGATATCGTCTACCTCGCGACCGACCCGGATAGAGAGGGCGAAGCGATAGCATGGCATCTGTCGCACCTTCTGAATATCGACGAGAAGGCTCCGGTGCGCGTTACATTCAACGAGATCACCAAAACCGGCGTAAAGGCAGGAATGAGCGCCCCGCGCTGTATCGACACAAACATAGTCGACGCACAGCAGGCGCGCCGTATCCTTGACAGAATAGTAGGTTATAAGCTGTCTCCGTTCCTCTGGAAGAAGGTAAGGCGCGGTCTGTCCGCAGGACGCGTGCAGTCCGTTGCGGTGCGTATCATCGTCGACCGCGAGAACGAGATCCGCAGCTTCGTTTCCCAGGAGTACTGGAGCGTTGACGCAAAGCTGCTCGCGGCTTCTTCAAAGAAGGCTTTCCCGGCGAAGCTCAGCGAGGTCGACGGGGAAAAGGTGTCCATCGGCAGCAAGGAGGAGGCTGACAAGCTCCTTGAGCGCCTCAAGGGCGCGGAGTTCATCGTTACCGGGCTGAAGAAGTCACAGCGCAAGAAGCAGCCCGCTCCGCCGTTTACGACCTCGACCCTCCAGCAGGAGGCGAGCCGCCGCTATTCCTTCCAGTCCCGCCGTACTATGAAGGCGGCACAGGAGCTGTACGAAGGTATAGACGTTGCAGGAATGGGCGCCGTCGGTCTGATAACCTATATGAGAACCGATTCGCTGCGTATCTCCGACGAGGCTAAGGCTGCCGCCGCAGACCTCATCAAGGAGCTTTACGGCGCGGAGTATCTCCCTGAGAAGCCACGGGTGTTCAAATCGAAGAACAATGCGCAGGACGCCCACGAGGCGATACGTCCCACCACGGTCAGCCTGACGCCGGACAAGGTAAAGGCTTCGCTGAGCTCCGACCAGTATAAGCTCTACAAGCTCATCTGGGAGCGCTTCATGGCGAGCCAGATGCAGAATGCCGTTCTTGATACCGTTGCCGCGGACATCACAGCCGCAGGCTGCCTTTTCAAGAGCAGCGGCTATTCCGTGAAGTTCGACGGATTCACCAAGCTCTACGAGGAAACTAAGGACGCCGACAACGAGCAGAGCGGAGCGCTCCCGAAGCTGGAAAAGGGCGAGAAGCTCACCGCGAAGGAAGTGCTTGGAAATCAGCACTTCACACAGCCGCCGGCACGCTACAACGAAGCCTCCCTCATCAAGGAGCTTGAGGAAAACGGTATCGGCAGACCGTCGACCTATGCGCCGACTATCTCCACGATCATCGACCGCCACTATGTCGAGCGCGAGCAGGGAAATCAGATAAAGCCAACGGCGCTCGGAGAGGTAATTACCGAGCTGCTTAAGGAACACTTCAACGATATAGTAGACGTCAAATTCACGGCTAAGATGGAGACGGAACTTGATAACATCGAACACGGTACAGTGAACTGGGTGGATATCCTGCGGAGATTCTACGGCAATTTCGCGAAAACGCTTGAAAAGGCGGAAGCCGATATGGAGGGCAAGCGCGTGAAGGTTCCCGACGAGCCCACCGACGTTATCTGCGAAGAGTGCGGAAAGCCGATGGTTATCAAGATAGGTCCGTTCGGAAAGTTCCTCGGGTGCAGCGGATTTCCGGAGTGCAAGTTCACCAAGAAGATAGTCACTGAAACCCAGGGTAACTGCCCGAAGTGCGGAAAGAAGATGCTTGCGAAGAAGTCCAAGAAGGGCAAGCCGTTCTACGGCTGCGAGGACTACCAGAACTGCAACTTCATGACGTGGGATCTGCCGATTTCGGAGAAATGTCCGCAGTGCGGTGCTACTCTATTCAAGAAAACCGGCAGACAGGGCAAGATATATTGCGCGAAGGAGGGCTGCGGCTACGAACGCCCCCTCGACGGCGCGGATTCAAAGGATAAGAGCAATGACAGTTAAGGTTATCGGCGCGGGTCTCGCCGGGTGCGAAGCGGCGGTACAGCTCGCAAGGCGCGGGTTTGACGTGGAGCTCCACGAAATGAAGCCGCAGAAATACTCACCGGCGCACCACTACGAGGGATTCGCGGAGCTGGTCTGCTCGAATTCGCTCAAGGCGGCGCGCCCCGAGAGCGCATGCGGTCTGCTTAAGGAGGAAATGCGCCGGTTCGGTTCGGTGATACTCCAGGCTGCGGAAAAGACCGCAGTCCGCACGGAGTTTTCCGACGAGGTGACGAGAATAGTCAGGAGCTTTCCGAATATCCGGGTGATAGAAGGCGAAGTTACCGAGCTTCCGGAAAAAAATGCGGTGATATGCACAGGTCCGCTGACCTCCGACGCACTGGCTGAGAAAATACGCGGCATATGCGGCGAGGGGATGAGCTTTTACGACGCGGCGGCACCCATCGTTTCGGCGGACAGCATTGATTTCAGCAAGGCGTTTTTCCAGACGAGGTACGACAAGGGCGAGGCGGATTACGTCAACTGCCCCATGACCCGGGAGGAATACGAGGCGTT
>OCHN01001487.1_pt1 | contig 18621 bp, 26 predicted proteins | sample 1538911 | NCBI WGS metagenome assembly OCHN01 (sample SAMN04571736, study PRJEB22368) | human gut metagenome | biome: human gut; material: stool | host: Homo sapiens | place: Luxembourg | collected 2013-01-11 | reverse complement strand
TCGCTTCAAGCGCCGTTTTGCTGAGCTTTGTTGTTGCGGCGTTATCAGCGTATATTGTAGTCATGGAATCACCATTCTTTCTTTTAATTTCTTGTTCAAGTAGTGTTATCTTACATATCCTATCGAACTACTAGGATTATATCACATTATGTCCGATTTGTCAATAGAATTTCAGAAATAATTCCTGAAACTTGAGTGAAATGATAGTTTAGAATAGTGTTTCCAAATGGGAAGATAAAAATGTACAAGTGGGCTGAGAATCCCAGCCCACCAATATTTTGTTAATTACCAGTCGGTGTCCCAGTTGGTATCACCGGCGTCCCAGTTTCCGCCGTAATCCCAGTCGCCGCCGTTGTCACCGTCCCAGTCATCGTTGTAACTGGAGCTGCTTTCCGAGTAGCTTGAGTAATAATCGGTGTCCTCAAAATCAGTGTAACCGTAGCCGTTTTCGTATTCCGTTCCATCATAGTAGCTGCTGTAGTTCCTTGACAGCTCATCGTCAACAGATGTGCTGTACCAGTAGCCGTCGCCATATCTGTACCAGTCAGAACCCAGGCAGTAATAATAAGAGCCATTATAATTATAGTAGCCCTTGTCCGGCATTTTGTTCGATATACATAAGCATATGACGCCAACAACAACTAAGATGATAGCGGGAATAAGCGGCTTTAGTAACTTCTTCAGATAATAGAGAAACGCCCCGAATTCGGTTTCTTCCTTTTTACTCGCAGCCGTTCTGGAAGCGCCGTTTTTTTCCCGGCGTATCTGAACCTCCGTTTTCATCTTCTGGTAGATCTCATTTACCGCGTAGGCTTCGTCTTTGCCTCGATAACGCTCTGCACGGGTACCATCGCCTTTATTTTTGTATACAATGAAGTTACCGTCAGAATCCTCGTATATGCCAAACGCTTTCGGCTCTTTGTAGTCGATTCCAATAAAGAAGCGCATTTCCTCAAGCGGGAGATTTTTCGCCTTTGCAAATGCTTTTAGTTCCTCGATGGTTTTGGGAACTCCGTCAGCGCTCCTCATCAGATGTGAGTTTACAGCTCCGCAGTTGGGACAGGTCTCGTCTGTATCTTCAATAAAACTGCCGCAATAATCGCATTTTACTTTCATATCATACCTCCCAAATCAAACCTAGTATTATTATACATCAAATGAGTTATAAAGTCAACCGTAAATAATAAAATAGCGTTTAATAATATACTATAGATAAAAAACTCCGCCGAGCATTACACCCAGCGGAGTTCCCAGAACCTATTCAGTTAGTAATTACATTACGCCGCCTTCAACGACAAGGCTGTCCTTATCAACATTGTCGCCGTAAACGGAAGCGAGAGTCGCATCGTAGTCAGCGTGGAAGAACTGCTCGTCTGCAAGAGCGGTGATCTCGTCATTGATCCAGTTCAGAAGGGTCTCATTGCCCTTAGTTACAGCTGGAGCGATAGCGTCGGTGCTGCCCAGGGACTCAACGCCTACTGTGAATCCAGGGTTATTCATTGACCATGCGAGAACTTCGGTATTATCAGTGGAGAATGCGTCGCCGCGGCCGTCCTGAAGAGCAGAGTATGCCTCGTTGTACTCGTCGTACTTCTGGAGCTTCACATCAGGATAATTCTCGGTGAAGTAGCTTTCAGCGGTTGTTCCCTTTACTACGATAAGAGTCTTGCCGTTAAGCTGCTCAGCGTCGGTGATTATAGCGGAATCAGGGGAAACAACGCCAAGAGCGACTTTCATATAGGGGAGTGCGAAGTCGACCTTTTCCTTGCGCTCATCGGTAACGGTGAAGTTTGCGAGGATTATATCAACCTTTGCAGTCTCGAGGAACTCTACACGGCTTGCAGCCTCAACGGGAACGAGCTTCAGCTCAACGCCGAGATCCTTTGCGATACGTTCTGCAAAATAAACATCGTAACCCTGGAATTTGCCGTCGTTGTCAACGTAGCCAAATGGGTTCTTATCAGAGAAAACGCCGATAGTGATCTCGCCGCTCTCCTTGATCTGATCAACAGTTCTGTAAGATCCGCTGGCAGCAGAAGAATCATCGGTGCTGTCGGAAGCGGAAGAAGATCCGTTGCTGTTAGAGCATGCTGCAAGGGACAGCGCCATAGCTGCCGCAGCAAATACAGATGCTATTTTCTTGAATGTGTTCATAGCTTAGTCCTCCAATTGTTCCTTTTGTTATGTTTTATATGTTTACCTATTTAAAAAACTGCGCAAACTGGATTACACATTATCTTGAATAGGTGAACGTCTGTAGGAATCGCTGCGCTCTCTCGGTTTTAGGGTGATGGAAGAACTCCTGCGGTGTATCCTCCTCAACGATAACACCGCCGTCCAGGAATACCACGCGGTCTGCGACTGCCTCGGCAAACGCCATCTCATGCGTTACTATCATCATGGTAGTTCCGCCGGAGTTCGTCCCGCTGCCCTTTGCGAGGTCGAGAACGACGTTAAGAACCTCGTGCACCATTTCCGGGTCAAGAGCGGCTGTGATCTCATCAAGCAGCATTATATCCGGATTCATGATGAGGCTTCTCACGATCGCGACGCGCTGTTTCTGCCCGCCGGAAAGCTCCGAAGGATAGGAGTCAGCTTTGCCGTCAAGGCCAACGCGCTTCAGCAGCGCCATAGCCTTTTCGGTCACTTCGTCCCTGCTTCTGTTCTGCACCTTGAGCGGAGCAAGCGTTATATTCTTCATCACGGTCATATGAGGGAAAAGGTCGTAGCTCTGGAATACCATTCCGATCTTCTGGCGCACTTTGTAAAGGCTTGGCTTTCCGTGTTCCACCGGTTCGCCGTGGAGTTTGATCGAGCCACCCTGGATGGGTTCCAGACCATTTATACAGCGGAGCAGGGTACTTTTTCCGCAGCCGGAAGGACCAACCAGAACAAGCACTTCTCCCTGTTCAACGCTGAGTGAAAGATCATTGATGATCGTGTTGTCGCCGAATCGTTTTGTGATATGATCTATGTCAATAATGTGTTCAGCCATGTTATTCACCCCTCCTTTTGGTCAGCTTTCTTGATAGCAATGAAAGCGGAAAACAAATTATAAAGTACATCAGGAATATTGCTGCGTAAACCCACAAAGCCGCATTCGGGAATTCGAAACGGTTGGCGTCAATGATCTGCTTTCCGACCTTCAGCACTTCCGTAACGCCGATGAGCGAAACCAGCGCGGTGGTCTTGATCATACGGGTTGAAAGATTTATAATGTCGGGAACCAAACCTCTGAGAGCCTGCGGAAATATGACGTAGAAATAAAGCTGAGGTCTGCTGAGTCCGAGCGACAGCCCGGATTCAAACTGATGAGAGGGGATAGACTGAAATGCTGAGCGAACAAGATCACCTACCTCGGAAGCTCCCCATATAGTAAGCATAATGACTGCCGCAGTATCGCCGCTCAGGTTTATTTTGGTCAACTTCGTTATGCCGAAGAATATAATGAACAGCCAGACGAGCTGGGGCATGATCCTGACGATCTCTATATATACGCGGCATATTACCTTAACTACCGGATTCTTGACAAGCATCAGCGCTCCGACAAAAACTCCGATAACAAGGGATAAAGCTATAGAGATGAGCGAAAGTCTCAGAGTTACCCAGAGACCACCCCACAGGCGCAGCATATTATTGCCCATGAAAAGGACTTCAATTCCCTGCACGGCGAACCCTCCTCTCTAAAATGCTGAAAACAATGGATATCGGGAGGATTATTACAAGGTAAGCGGCAACGAGCATCGTCAGCGCTTCTCCTGTGTTGTAGTACATTCCGATAAGGTCCTTTGCAACATACATAAGGTCTGCAAGAGAAACCGCGCTGAAAACGCTGGTTTCCTTGAGAAGGAAGATAACATTTGCCGCCAGAGCGGGGATAGAGACTGAAGCAGCCTGCGGAAGAACTATGTACCGCATGATCTGCCATCTGTGAAGTCCCAGGCTTTCGGCGCTTTCAAGCTGAACATCGTTAACTGACTTGAGACCGCTTAGGAAGCTTTCTGCCATGTAGCTTCCGCCCAGGAAAGCCAGACCGATAACACCGCACGCTTCGCTTGACAGAAGTATACCCGCTTTCGGGAGACCGAAATAAAGGAAAAACAACTGCACGATTAGGGGTGTGTTTCGGGAGAGCTCAATATAAACAGCAACGATCTGTCTTGCGACAGGCACTTTGTAGTATTTAACCCAAGCGCATATCAGTCCAATTGCAATCGAAAGCACTATACCAAGAACTCCGATAACTAATGTCAGCCATGCGGCTTCAACGTACATCGGTGTAAATTTCTGAATAAATGACCAGTCCACAACATCACTCCGTATATATTAATTGTCTTGTATGCCACGGAAAGGTCAGATACGATAAACTGACTTGTTCTCGGTATGCATAGATTATAACATACAAAACATATTGTGTCAATAGGTTTAATCCAATTTTATAAACAAAAACTTTCAACCTGTCCATCTACATTTTGGATACCAGACACAAAAGAAATGGTTTTCTTTTTATTATATGCAAGATTACAATCCAGTGAAACGATATCTTGACTCACATACTTTTTAATTATATCACAAACATCATTATAATGCAAGTAGCAAGTTTAACAAAATACAGGAAATCTGTGTTATTGGGTGTTTTATTAACTGTTAAACTTAAATCATCATGTTACGTGCGATATTTGCAGCCTTGCGCGCTGCTCCTGTGTTCTGGTATTACATTTTCAAGGACTTCGGCAAGTATATAAAGGAAAAAGGCTGGACGAGGTTCAATTACTGGGGGCTTCATCTGTTCATAGGTAAGTTCGGCGGAGGTAAGACGATCTCCGCGGTCAGACGTGCTTATATTACAGCTATGTTCAGACTGACGAGCTGCGGAGTAAGTATGATACTATTGAGATGGCTGATTCCATGCTTGATAAGGAATACATATCAGATGAGGAGATCTTGGCTAACCGAGCCGGAACCGGATTCGCTCCCGATCTTGTCGGCGATAAGAAAACGCAGCGCAGACTTGGCAGGGAGGTGAAAAAGAGATGATTTCCGCAAAAATCGACTATCTGACCATCTCGCTACTGCCTGATCAAAGCTGTTGGACTATCTCCGAGGCTCTTGACCGTCTTTTTGATTGCCTCTTTATTGAAGAGTGGCGGTCTTGGTTCGTCCTGGTCGGCGCCGGCTATGGCTATGAATCCATTTACCGTTATAATGATGTTTCTCTGAAGGTCTCCTCTCTCAGCACGTTCCAGAAACAGGGGATATGCCTGGAGTTCTCCGGCGGTGGTATTGCTTATTATATAGAGTACCTCAAAGCTCATAAAGGTGTTACGCTGCGGACTGCCCTTAATCGCTTCCGTTCAATGTGTCAATGGAGCTGCAAGACGAAGTGCAGCCGTATCGACTGGGCTATTGATGAAAAGTGTGGTGCTGATGAAAAGCCTTATCTTGATCTTGACAGGATTCAGCAGCAGCTTCTTGACAGGCATTTTGTCAGCCTCTTCCGCAAGACTGATCCCGCCGTTGAATCCGGAGAGCTTCAGAGCTGCTACAAGGTTTCCGGCGAGATTGATGAAAAGGTACCTTTTACCTTCATTCAGTCTCAGCACGTCAGCAGCGGAAGAGTTGGCAAAACTATCTATCTTGGTAAACGTAAGTCCGGCACCTATATCCGTTTTTATGATAAGCTGTCCGAGCAGATCGCACACGGCGCGACGGTTCCGGAGGGTGTTGCAGCCTGGTCGCGTTTCGAAATGGAATTTCACAAGGAAAACGCTGCTGCCGTCCTTACTCAGTATCTCGATCATACCGATGATGAGTTTCAAGCTATAATGTGTGGAGTTGCTCTTAAGCTCATTCGCTTCGTCGATCCTGGACGTTCCCGGCGTTATAATTGCGTTACCTCTAAATGGTGGCTTGAGTTCCTCCAGAACGCAAAGAAAGCAAACCTAACTATTCATAAGGTCAAGCGTAATAAGTTCCTTAACTTCCTGCTAAACTTCAAAAAGCAATATGCAGCGTGCTTTAGCCAGGCGGTCAAGTGTTCGCCGGAGTTCCTTAAATCCGTTCTTGAGGACGGTTTGGGCAGATCCTCCAAGACAGCAGCACAGCTTGTTTCTGACTATAACGCCTTGCAGGGGCTTCCATCTAACTTCTATGATTATGAGTTCGATAAATCGTTCAAGCCTGAGACAGGGGAGGATTATTGGCGATCCTTCACCGATCTTGACGAGAGAGCTTTTCATGGGCGGTTAAGCTCGATCTATCGCGAGGTTTTCAATAAGGACGTTGGGGCTGCTGCCTTATGATTACCTATTTTATTCCGCACATCTGTTATAAATGCCTCTGCCGTGTATGCGGTCAGCGTGGTTGTCCTCATCGGTTCCGGCAGGAAAAACGCTGCGTGAGCTGCTGGAGGTCTCATGAATACCGTCCGATATTGGATTGTACTAACTTTTATTTCAGGCATTTCCATAAATACAAGGTTCGGAGGGTTCATAAGGCTCCGAAGATCCGCTATATTGAAAAGTTCTCCGATGGAGATATAGCTCAGCTTCTCGGTGAGATCCTGAGGCTGCTCAACAGTCCGATCGCGCCCACTGAGGATATAAACTGCATTAAGTCTGAATATCTATGCCTGGACTGTCCGGCTGCTTCAATCTGTGAATCTCGCTGCAAACGCTGCGTTGACTGGCGCGGACAATATCCGGTCAAGATGTGTGCCGTTCGCGTTCAGTTCGGTAAATTGAAAGGGGGTTGATTTCTATGCGCTATTCGTGGTATAATTATAGTACATATTACAGACTTACAGAATTTAACAGCCTATTGCGTAAAAGAGAAAATTAATCACCCGGTTTTTTGTGAGATCTTCACGATGAGCCGGGTGTTTTTCTTGTGCATGATTTTATACTATAACAATGTAAATCCCCCGGAGGAGATCTGGGGGATCATATTTACTTGATGAAGGTGTTTTTCTCGGTGTCCCATTTTTCCATGAAGTAGGTTACATTCTTGTATGGTCTTTCTTTTTGCAGTGCCTTCAGGAAAAGTTTTGCGTTGCATTCTTGTGTAAATCTTCCCTCTAACCATGTAAATGGTTTATCACCCATCATAACATTTTTATCTCTTATATATACGCAATATTCAATCATGGTGTAGTTCCTTTCTGTCCTCAGCCAGGTCGAGGACTTGACAAGCTCTCACGTTCGTGTTATAATAAAGCCGTCGGAAGCGTGAGAGTGCTTCCGGTGGCTTTTTTGTGGAATAGGCGGTTGAAGCTGGTGGGCTGACCGCCTATTTTGTTTTACTGGGCTTTAGCTTCAATCTCGGCTTTGACCTGTTCGAGATCTTCGAGGGATTTTACCTTGTCCAGCATTCGCAGGATCTCAAGCCTTACGGCTTTTTCTGCTTTGAGTACGGCTAATTCGCCGTCTGTCATATCGTTCATTTCCTCACTTCCTTTCGTAAGAGGTTCGCACCTCTCTCTCACAATACTATTATATCACATTGCGCAATAAAATACAATTGACATAGTATCTAAATGTATTGCGCAATATTTGTTTATATTGTATATTGTGCAATATGTAATACGTATGATATAATATTAAAGAGGTGATTAATACTATGGGAACTAGAAAATATGCACATGGGACAGAAAAGCAGGCATATAGCAATGTTCGTAATGAGTTCATCAAGGAAAAATACGACCGCTTCAATCTTACGTTTCCCAAAGGGAAGAAGGAAGAGTATCAGGAATTAGCCAGAACGGAAGGACTTAGCCTCAATGCTCTAATTAATAAGCTTCTGGAGGAGTACGCAGAAAATCACAAGTAAAAGTCCAAACGTTTGGAAAAAACTCTGCGAAACTCTATTAGTGTGGAAAGCAGAAAAACCGAAGATCTTCGCCCTGATCCCGCCGGCTTCAAGTAATAAATCCTGCCGAATAATCCGCCGAGCCGCCAGACTTCGGAGTAAACAATCTGATAAAAGGACATCAAGTAAAGCCCGTTCCGCGTTTATGCCGCGAAAGCCCCCTTGACAGAGATGAAAACCTGTGCTACCCTGCGCGCAAGGGGAGGCGGCAAAAAGACAACAGACCGCCAGCCGTCCGCATTTCCGCCACCCCCATAGACAGCGCAAGCGCAGGGTTTCAAGCCGTAGTGTTCTACAAAATCGTCATGGGTTCGGGGTCCCATGGCGATTTTGTAGGTAACACTACGAGCGCTCGCTGTCAAGGGGGACCGTGGAATAAATGCGGGACGGTCTGTAAGTTAAAAAGGCGGATTATTCGGCACGCGCTCAGAAAAGGGATAAGGGCGAAGATAAAAGAAAAATAAATGCCCCCTTTCAAGATGAGAGGGGGCAGCAGGGGAGAGATGAACGGCTGAAACGTCAGCCGTAAAGTTTCTTTGAATAGTTTAAGGCACTACCGAGCTCCGGCAGTGCCTTATTTTTTTAGAATTTCATACGTAAAACCACGTTCTTTTGTGTATTCAATATCTAAATCTTCCAACTCGTAGATTACATAGTTAATTAAGTCACCGTTAGTCGAAAAATCTATTACTTTCGCTTGGTGCCGTTCTTTAAAACCTTCATATGTCCATATTCCTATATAATCTTCTTTTCCATATATTTTTACTGTCATTATATTCACCTTAGTTTGTTTTTTTGATTCCTAGCAGCCAATCAGTACTAACATTATAAAGTTCAGCTAATAATCCTATGGTTTCTAGGTTTGGTTCTAGAGCACCTGTTTCATATTTTGTTATGTTTGATCTTGATGTATTTAAAATATCTGCGACTTGCTGTTGTGTCATTTTAGCACTTTTTCTTGCGCGTTTAATATTAATTATAAAATTTTCCTTAAACATTAATAACTCCTCCTACGTTCTATTTTAACACATTGTATAATAAGTTGTGTTCTTTTTTGGCACATTTGCCAGTTCCATTTTGGAACATTATATGTTATAATATGGGTGTTCTAAAAAAAGCATATACCCGACCGAAAAAGGGAAGCTCCCGCAGAACTGCGAGGACTTCTAAAACGTTATTTCTTTAGTGGAGGTAAAGAATTATGAATTTGGAATATTTGTTTTCTCTTTTAATAAAAGCTGTTTTCGGGGTTGTATTGCTCTGGTTGATTTGTTCACTTGACAGTGATTGTTAACTTCGGAAACGCAGCGCGGCAAGATGACGTGCATACAGTTACGGGCAGATAGGTCATTTATGCCCGGAATAATGACCAGCGGGGGCAGGACCCGCCGTTTCCACCATTCCCGATAAGCTCGAAGGAACTAGAGAGGCTCCCTGCGGATACAAGGTCATTCATGTTGTTTATGATGCTTGCGCATAACCCGTTTGTAAATTCCGGCTTTCGGGTGAAAGCATACCGGCTTTACGGCCGGGGCAATTAGGTTGATTGCGTAGCCCAGCAAAGCGAGGTAGGTAAAGACCTCCACTCTGAACCGTAACAACCTTGTAAATACAGCCGCTAAAGCTGGGCTACACGAAAATCCCCGCCTGCTCCGGCAGACGGTGAAATAAATATCATCTGTGGAGGAGGTGATAAAAATGGTGATAAATGTACCTGACTTATCCGAAGAGCTTACAGAAGAGGTTATTTCTAATGCTTTTGTAAAGGCTGAAAATGATTCGACCGAATGGGATAGACCCTTTTATGTTATAACCCCTGTTTCTGGCTGTCTGCGGTTTGTCCGTTGTTGGTATTGCGGTGTGGTTTGTTGTGTTCCATTCGCAACGGCCGATAGGTTTAATCTCCCTTTATTTGGCACTTGTTGCAACTGTGCTGAAAAGGGTTGAAGTTCAGCTCTGAAATAAAAATATCATCTGTGGAGGAGATGAAACAATGACAACAGAGATAATAAATCCGCCTGAAACGGATGAAGAAATGTTCGTCAGCTACATTGACAAGATTCGCAAAGAGGTGGAACGTGCTGCCGATAATTGGTTACATATCGCGTATTACGTCTATGAACTGAATTATTTCGGCTACTACAAAAAGCACTTCGACAACATAGTTGATTGCTGTCAGGCGAATTTCGGTTTCAAGAAGTCAACGACCTACAATTTTATCAACATCGTTGAGCAGTTTGCAGATAAGAGGTCTTTTACTGTTGGTATGGTAAAATCAAAGCCAAAATTGCAGTATGTAGGGTTTAACGATTTCTTTAATGCAGTCAGGCAATGGAGTTATTCGCAGTTAGTCGCTATGTTATCGCTTTCAGATAAGCAGCGCGAGCAGGCAACGCCGGAAATGAGCGCCAGGGAAATAAAGCGATTGAAAACGGATTCCAAACGTTTGGAAAACAATTCGGCAGAATCTTCTGAAACTGCTCCGGCTGAAATTGTAGTGCCTGCTGACCCTGAGCTTGTTCAGGTTCCGGCAAGTAATTTTGAGACTGAGCAGCTTAAATCTGAAATTGCTGATTTGAATAATAAGTATTCTTCCGAGCGTATAACAAATAAGCGGTTAAATACAAAGCTTGTTGACATGACCGCCGAACGTGATAAAGCCTTGCAGGATATTGACGAATTCAAGCAGCAGGTCAAAAAGCTTCGTTCTGAAAATCGAAAGCTTAAAGCCGAAATTAAAGCATTGAAGTCCAGTTCCGAACCTGGTTCGGATTGTTGATATATTCCATCTCTCTTATTCCCCCCTTATCTCGTTTAGCGGTTGCGAGTATAAATAAAACCGCCTCCAGCCCCGAGGGGCAAACATAAGTTACCTTGGCATAAAAATCAAAAATCTTTAGGAGGAAAACAAAATGCCTGAAATGTTCATTGGCGCAGAGGTACGCGCCGGAAGCTTCACAGATGAAAAGACCGGAAAGCCGGTCGCCTACAACAATCTTCTTCTTACCTTCGTAAAGCCTGGAAATGTGGGCGTAATGGCGAATGACCGCGCCCCGCTGGTAAAGGTCAAGAATACCCGTGAAGAGATCCTCAGGGTGTTCGGCGAAATGATAACAATGAAGTGGCTTAAAGATCGTCTCAACTGGTACGCTGATGTATTCTACGACGAAAAGAAACGTATAGCGCGCATAATGTTCTATGGTCCTGATGATCCCATGAAGGGCGAGGATCCCAACGGCGCGGCGCTTACTGTTGACGAGGGCATTTCCGATTACTCACATGCTGAATCTGCTGCACCTGTCGGAGCACTTGACAGCAATAAGGCTGATGAGCTTGCAAAGTCTCCTTCTGAGATGGCCGCAGAAAATGAACCTGCTGAAAAGATTAATCCGGTTGATGATGTCTTTGACAACGGCTCGTTCAAGAAGGGCGGTAAGAAATGATTGATTGGGGTGTATCCGCTGTGATCATCGCTGTGATCGCGTTTATTTCTACGTGTATCACTGATTCGAAGATGAAAAAGCTTTCAAATAAGGTCGCTGAGCTTGAGAAAGCTGCGGAGGTGGTAAACGATGACGGAGGAAACGACACAGACGTTTGACGTCTACGGCGAGCCGGATTACTCGTCTATTCTGGAAGATATCAGGAGCGAAGCACAGTATCAGACGGAGCTCCTTCAGAGTATTCACGAGCTTGAAAGCACTCGGACTGAATATCTTCAGACCTATCTTCCGGAGTTCTTCAAAGTGTCCTGGCTTATCCTCGGTTCGTTTATCGCGGTCACATTATTCAGATGGTTGATCTCTTTCCTAGGCAGAGTTTTCAACGATACAACTAAATTCTAAGGAGGTTAATACATATGGGAAATATGCTTCTTCTCTCTGACGCTGGAGCCGTTGCCGCAAAGACTATGATCGACGTATCAGCCGTTGATTTTACGTCTGTGCTGAATGAGATGGTTGCCCTGCTTCCGGTCATGCTTCCGGTCGCGGTTAGCTGCATAGCCTTCCGCAAGGGTATCTCGTTTATCCTGTCCTTTATTCGCGGTGTCTGATCTCTAGCCGCCTGCAAGCTCCCATCTATAGGCGGATGGGAGCTTAATTTTTTTGGAGGTATAATATAAATGAGTAAAACTTTAAGGATCCGAATATTTAGTTTTATGCTTGCGGCTGTCCTGTCGTTCTTCGGGACTGCTTACAGCATATCCATAATTGCTTCTGCGGCTGATACGGTCAAGACCTGGAACGACTGGGACGAGGTAGGCGAGGACGCTATTGCTTTAAAGGACGCATATGTTAAATACCTCGGCGAGGGTGATTTTATTGGCGCTCTGGGCAAGGGCGTTGACGTTCCTATTAAATGGCTGAAGCTCCTCTCTGATGGCCGGCTTGTTCTGTCCCCCTGTGATGATATTATATACTTCCTCAATGATGGTGTATTGCAGTCCACACGCAAGCAGGGCAAGGAGGCCGATACCGGTCTAGCCTCAAGGCTAAAACCGGTTATTGATGGTAACACAGGCAAGCAGCTTAATAATTATTACAGCGATCGTTTTATGCCTCATGCAAATAAGGATCAATCAGTATTCAGCTATCAAAGCACCTCGAGCACTTCTGCTTCTCCCTATATACTGAGTTCTCCTTTGTCTCTGTATAATCGTAAAAATGATATTTATTTCATAATTTTCTTTCAAGATGATAATGTTTCTTCATCTCCGTTTTATTCTAAGTATTATTGTCATATGCACGCCAGCACATTAGCTTCTGGCGGCTCTTGCATGGCTGTAGATTATTATAGCATATCTGACGACAGCCATCATTATTCTTCAACTATTCCTTGGGATCCTTCGACTACACCGTATTTTGCTTTGAATTTTGATTGTTCGGCTTCTTCTATGGAGTTTTTGCGCTGGTTCAGGTATCGGGATTATGATAGCTATAAAAGTAATCAATATGATGGCTGGGGTCTTGTTCCTCGAGGCGGTTACACATGGTATTTTGTAGCTTCTGATTATTCCACCTCTTCCGCTTATATTACGGATTATGTTCGGCGCTCTTCATTTACTCCGAATACAAATAAAAAAGATGATTACGGCTTTATAATTAGTTCGTCACCTTTTACGCTTTACGGTAATCAGACCTCAATTGAATATGACCGCATTCCCGATGATTATGTAATAACTATAGACGGCGATACTATATATGATTATCCTATTACGGATCCTTCAACAGGTAAATCTACCACTATCAATAACTACATAACAAATAACTATATTATTGGTGGTGACGATTCCGGCGGAGGCTCTGGCGGAGATACTACAAATAACGTCTGGAATATTGATTTCCCTGACTTCATCACGAATATAACCACGTCTATTGAGACGGCTATAACAAACGTGTTTGTTGCTGATGTTGATGTTATAAACAATTATAACTCCGAGCTTCAGGACACTTTCAATAAAAAACTTCCTTTCGTGAATGATTTCGGCGATATATTCAAGAGCTTGTTTGTAGATATCGTTGATAATAATTTTGTGTATGCAGGTGATATAAAGCCTTCGTATTCGTCTCCTGGCTCTGAACCTGATTCAGGGGGAACCGCCGAAGCTTCCGGTTCCTCCGGCTCTGTTCGCGAGGAGTCAATAATATATCCAAAGTGGACTATAGATCTTTCTTTTTTCGGGAAGGAAATGGAGTTGACTATACTTGACTTCAGTATGTATGCGGAGCCTCTTTCATACGTCCGTCTTATAGTCTGCGTGTTTATATATGCGGTGTACTTCGTCAACCTTATGAAATATCTTCCTACTCTGATCGGCGGCGTTATTGATATGGGTACTGGAGTATATTCTACTGTTAATCCTCCGAAGAAGGAGAAGGGCGGTGATTAAATGATTTTAGAGGCACTTTACGGAAATATAATCAAGTCTGCGGAATTTTTCTTGAACCTGCTTCCGAATGTGGATACTTCCTTTATGGAGCAGTGGCAGTATATAAAATCTGTCCTGGTTAATATCTTTACCGGCCTCGGCTGTCTTATTCCGTTTGGCTCCCTGTTCCCGCTTCTCTGGGCTACGCTCTCTTTATGGGCGTTCCGGCTGATCCTGGCTATTATTCTGCGTATTAAATCTTTCATTCCGTTTATTGGAGGCTAATAAATATGCTTAGTAATTTGTTTATGGTGGCGCTGCATTTCATTGTAGGCCTTCTCAAATGGGTTCTTATTATCGGCAGTGCTGTAGCATTGCCTTTCGTGATAAGCGGCCTTATTCACTTGATATATTACAGACATAAGGGATTGCGCTTTAAGCAGCGCAAATATACCCCGACTGTAAGACGGCGTAACATTTTTGTGAGGCTGTTCAAGGACTTCCCAAAACGTGTAGTTCTGGATATGCTCCATAAGGATCCGGACAGCTTTCCGCATTCCGGTATAGTGATGATAGTAGGCGAGCAGGGCGCGGGAAAAACGACCTGTGCGGCTCACCTTCTACGCTGTATGAAGGATAAATATCCTCATGTGAAGATACTCTCTAATACTCCTCTATCGTTCGCAGACGGCGAAATTACAAGCCCTGACGATATTATATTCTGCAACAATGGTACATTGGGCTGTATAAAGTTCCTCGATGAAATACATTCCTGGTTTAACAGTTCCGAAAGTCAGTACTTCCCCCCTGAAATGCTGTCTGAGGTGTCTCAGCAGCGGAAGCAATTCAGCTTAATAATTGGAACTGCTCAGAGGTTTGATAGAATAAGTAAAGCGATCCGGCAGCAGACAGGCTATATAATAAAGCCGATAACGCTTGCAGGGTGTTTGACTATATGCAGGGTATACAAGCCCCGAATTACTGATACTGGCGAAATAATCAAGCTGAGAGGCATTAAAACATACTTCTTCGTTCATGATGATGAACTGCGCGACTGCTTCGATACATTCGCTAAGATCAAACGTCTTTCAATGAAGGGTTTCAAGCCCAGATCTGAGCAATATACATCAGATAATGACCCCTCACCAATAGTTGTGACTGATAATCAAAAGAAAAATAGGAAGTGACCCGCTTTTTTTCGGCGCTCCTCGGAGCGCGCCAGCGCGACGAGGGCACCGAAAAAAACGGTCGCTTCCTTATACTTGATATTAGCCATGAAATGTGCTCATTAAGAATTGCGCGACAGCGCAAATAAAAAATAAATAGATAAGGAAAATGATTAAATGCCTATAAATAATCTATCCTTGTCAGAAAATCAGGTTTTTCATAATACGAAAATCAAGGTATATCCAGATGGAAGCACAAATATTACATACTGCAGGCAGGCGATTTTTAAGGACAGCGGCACAGAGATCCGCGAGAACGTCCGGGAGGACGTTAAAGCCGAAGTAAAAGCACAGAGACAGGAAACAGACGAATTAACCTTGAAAAGGGAAGAGCAGAACGAGCGCGAAAAGCCTGCGAGGGATAGGACTTCTGAAATGATCCGTATTCATCGTGACCGTGTTCGGGATATCGTAATTATGAACGACTTCACGCATTTTTTGACGATTACTTTTAATCCGGAGGAAATAGACAGCTTCGACGTTGTTACAGTTCGTAAAAAGCTTAGTAAATGGTTGCATAATCAGACAGTTCGGAAGGGGCTTCAATATGTTCTCATTCCGGAGCTTCACAAAAGCGGACGTATTCACGCTCACGCGCTTATAAATGACGTGTTCAAGCTCGTGGACAGTGGCAAGCGTACAAAGTCCGGGAAGGTCATATATAATTGCCCTGAGTGGCGTTACGGCTTTACTACGGCTATTCCTCTGGACGATCAGAAAATAAGGGTCGCGAATTACGTTACAAAGTACATCACAAAAGGCAGTGATAAAATATTCGGTAAATACTTCTGGAGTTCGAAGAATATACAGCGTGAGCCGCATGTTATTCTTACTGATACAGATTTCAGTGCCGTAAATGCGGAGGTGTTCCAGCCTCTGGCCTTCAACGATAATCTTCAATTCAAGTATGAAAGCAATTTCATGTATCTTGCGGACGTTCCAAAGTGTTCGTTGTTCGCGGAGTGTAAGAGGAAGTATCCGGATAGGAAATACCCGCCCTGCAACGGTTGTCCGAATAACCTTGAATCTGCTCTAGATGAATGTGCTATGCTTGCTACAGAGATGGAGGATCTTCTGAATGAATAAAAGTAAGCTGTTTTTGTATGAGATCGGCGGAAGCTCCGGAACTCCGAAGAAATCGGCGCCGGTCTTCAAGCCCTCTTTCAGTGCCGAGCTTTTCCATAGTATGTGGATACATAGAACGGCCGAAGGTGTTGTATTCGTCGGGTCAAAAGGTGCTGATTTTCCGTATAAATTTGTAGTCCAGACCGAGGAGGAATTTGCATTAGCTTTCCTCTATGTGGTCTATAAGGATAACGCCACTCATGGAACGTTTACGCAGGCGGCCAGAGATGGGAAGTTTGTGTATACTCATAGCATGTATGAACGTGTTCGGCGCTGGTGGGCTCGTCCTGATAGCGTAAAATATAGGGGGTATCGTCTTGACGTGTGATTATTGGGAATGCAGATACCGGGAGAACTGCCCGGCGAAAAGCCCGGTTTATCCTCGTCCGCCTTGTGCAGGCTGTCCGAAGTTCGACGGCTGCGAGGTGTGCGCGCATTATATAGAGTGCTGCGATCTTGTGGTTAAGTGGCTGCCGAACATGTTCCGGCGGCTCGTCCGGGAGATCCGGCACGGTGAGAACCTGGAGACGGTTCAACAGTACATCAGGCGGAACACTCACGGAGGTAAACGGGATTAATGGAGGTGATTTAAATGATGGATTATTATCACGACTGTTCAGACTGTAGATATGAATTTGATTGCAATGCAGATATTGAATGTGATGGAGATTGTGAAGCTTGCGAATATTCTTTTCAATGTGCATATTGTTACTATTGTACCAGACGTCTTGAAACTCAGTCAGATGTGTGATATAATGTAACGAGGGAAGAGTTACATAAAAATATAGCCTATTGCGTAAAAGAGAAAATTAATCACCCGGTTTTTTGTGAACTATTCATGAAATGCCGGCTTTTTTATTTGTGCAGTATTCCAAACGTTTGGAAAAAATTAAAACGTGTGGAAAGTAGATACCCTGCTTGAGTTCGTCCGGATTCCGGTAAACTTACTGCAGTTCTCCGCGCTGAGTCAGTCGCGCTGCTTCCTTCGGTCTGAACAATTTTGTAAAAGGACATCAGCTTGCGCCCGCTCCGCGTTTATGCCGCGAAAGCCCCTTGACGGCGGCTTATTCCCGTGCTACCCTGGGCGCAAGGGGAGGCGGCAAACAGACAACAGACCGCCCGCCGTCTGCATTTCCGCCTCCCCTCACACAAGCGCTAGCACGGGAATATGAGCCGTCATGTTCTGCAAAATCGTCATGGGTTCGGGGTCCCATGGCGATTTTGTAGGTAACATGACGAGCGCCCGCGGTCAAGGGGACCGTGGAATAAATGCGGGGCGGTCTGGCGGCTGTCCTCGACTGACTCAGCGTTTGCAGGTATCCAAGGGAGCCGGACGAACTCCAGAGTAAAATAATGCCCCCTTTCAGGTTGAGAGGGGGCAACAGGGGAGAGCCGAAATTTAATTTTTTCAAACACCTCGATTTTAAGCCCATAGAGGGCGGTTAATATGCTAGGTAGTATCCGGATACTATAAAAGCCCTTAGAACGATTCTAGGGGCTTTCTGCGTGCATGTGGGTTAATCTTCGATTAATTCAAGATATTTTTTTAGCATAAGCCTTATTTGTTCGGCAGGCTTGCGCTCGTTCTTCTCTGCTAGGTCTTTTATTTTTTCGTAGAGGTCTTTGGGGAGTCTTAAAGAAGTTTGATATGTGTTCTCTTGGGTCATTTTTTTATTCATTTTTGCTAACTCCTTTCATCAGTTTTTTGTTTATTATAACGATTTTAAGCGCTTTTGTCAATACCCTATTGCATTTTATGAGAACCCATGCTATAATATGCGTGGGTTCTCAAATAATGCATGAGAATTACTAAGGCTCTCCGCATTGCCTAAAGCGGTCGAGGTTTTTTATGAAAGTTAAAGAATTAAAGATTACAAGCGGGTCAGCTTCTGCAGAAGCTCAGCCCCGAACCGGAACAACTCCGCGCCGTCCTCCTTTTAAGGTTGGAGACGTTACCGAGGATTTTTATGTATCCAGCTATGAATATATGTTTCTGGCTGATGTCCTGACCTCTCTTGAGAATATAGGTTTAATCTCTGATGATCCTTTTCTTTCTAAACGCTTCAAGGAGATCGAGCGCTATTTATACAAGTTCGTTGACCCGCCGAAGCCCTTTGATGGTAATTTAGGCGATTCGGTTGTAATAACTTTCTTTGAGTGATATTTTTTAGCGTCCTAGGAAACCGCTATTAAATAAATATAAAGCCTGCAAGGCTCTGGACTGATAGGCTAATACGATTGGAGGTTTACCAGAGGTATAAACGAGCCGAACGGATATAATCGGCAAACAATTTAATAATAGCCTCCGTTTGCTGATGGGCTGGCGGAGGCTATATTATTTTGTTCTCTAACTATCATGTAATATGGAAGCACTCCGCATTTTTGGGCGTGCCCTCGGCGCGCCCCGCGCGACGAGGGGCGCCAAAAATCGGGTGCTTCCTTATACTTGATATTAGCCATGAAATGTGCTCATTAAGAATTTTAAATGATGGATTATTATCACGACTGTTCAGACTGTAGATATGAATTTGATTG
>OCHN01001475.1_pt1 | contig 18809 bp, 15 predicted proteins | sample 1538911 | NCBI WGS metagenome assembly OCHN01 (sample SAMN04571736, study PRJEB22368) | human gut metagenome | biome: human gut; material: stool | host: Homo sapiens | place: Luxembourg | collected 2013-01-11 | reverse complement strand
CCAGTCCACTTTTTGGTGATGTCCAGCATGGCGAGATACAGCATCTTGAACAGGCTGTCATCTGTCGGGAAAACAGCCTTGGATTTAGTCACCTTACGCAGCTGCCGATTGAAGCCCTCTATGGCATTGGTCGTATAAATCAGCCGCCGAAGCTCTTCCGGGAACTTGAAATATGTGCTGAGATTTGCCCAGTTTCCTTTCCAGGATTTTGAGATCATAGGATATTTTTTGTCCCAGATTTCAGCGAAATCGTCCAGGGCAGCAAGCGCTGACTGCTCGTCAACAGCCTGATAAACCCGCTTCAGATCTGCCATCAGAGCCTTTATATCCTTGTAAGAAACGTATTTACTGGAGTTCCTTAGCTGGTGAATTATACAATTCTGAATGTCAGTTTTCGGGAACACAGCCGCTATCGCCTCGCTGAATCCTGTGAGGTTATCTGTGCAGGCAATGAGAATATCCTCGACCTTTCGATTTTTCAGATTATTCAGCACAGAAGCCCAGAATTTCGATGTCCATATGACGCAATGACGCAGCAAAGGCATTCATTGGGCGCAAGCTTCCTAAAATCCTTGGATTGCAGGAAATTGCTCCTGATGACGTAATTCTGCGACCGTCACTTTTGAAACGATAATCTGACATTCCGAACATGGCATTTCGGTATTTCCACATATCATGGATATTGGCGTTGCAATAAGTCTTGCACAAATTTTCCCCGCCCTTAGCACTGCTGCGCTCGCTTTCCGCTTTTTTGCATTTGACCTTAAATTCTCCGCCGAAGGCGGCTCATTAATTCCGAATTCCGCATTCTGAATTCCGAATTAACCAGATTATACCGCTTACCCAGTTACAAAATACAAATGGGGACTGCCACGCAGCCCCCTGAATTTTTACTTATTAGCCGAACCGACCTTCATAAACGGAACCTCGATGCCTTTTTCCTTTACCAGCATACTGAGATACCTGCGCTGATCGTAAAGCTCGATGATGTTGTTGATACGTCTGCGGACGAACCGTATATTGAAAGGCTTCGCAATGACGTCCGCCGCGCCGAGGTCATACGCCCGGGACAGCGATTTGTCGGAGGTGTCCGCGCTGATGATGAAAACCGGTATATCGTCTATATATTTATTGTCCACCAGGTATTCCAGCACGCCGAATCCGTCCATTACCGGCATCATGATGTCCAGCAGAACCGCGCACAGCTTGTCTTTGTTCTTCTCGAACTCTTCTATTGCGCGCTTGCCGTTTTCCGCTTCAACGACTCTGCGGTCGCTGAACGTGTCGCTCAGCATCAGTCGGTTGAACTCGAAATCGTCAACGATGAGCAGAGTATTGCGTTCCTCCATTTATGTATCCCCTCTCCGAATGCCTGTTGGTAAATAAACCTTATGGTTTAATTATATAATAAACCGTGAAAAAAGTCAATAGGCATTTACACAAGACGTACCAGTTTATTTACAGTTTTTTTGTGGAAGGTATAGTGTAACGTGTGTAACTTAATCCTCAGCCCCGTAAACTATCTGCTTTATCATTCTCAGCGGGCGTACTCCGAGACCTCCGCAGCGCTGTACGAAATACATGAATGTGTAGCCGTTCTTAGGGTCGTTCGCCCAGAAGCAGCCGAGCCAGCCGTCCCAGCCGTATTCACCGGGGTGGGTGGATATTCCCGGCAGGCGTTCCTCCATTGCGACGCGCATGAGATTTCCATAGCCATATCCTATGCACTGTTCCCAGTCGCATGTGCGGAGCTGGTATTGTGTGAGCTGGTTTGAAGTCATGTATCTGACTGCGTTTTTGCTCAGAATGCGCCTGCCGTTGTAGACGCCCTCGTTGAGCAGCATTTCAGCGAATGCCGCGTAGTCGTCCATTGTGGAGCACAGCCCAGCGCCGCCGGACTGGAACTCCTGAGGCTTCCTGCACAGGTAGGTCAGACCTAAATGCTGCCACAGGCAGGGGACTAGCTTTCCGTCCTTTTCCTCGTAATTTTCGGCGAAGCGGCAGAGCTTTTCCTCGGGTACCCAGAAATCGGTGTCCACCATTCCGAGCGGCTCGAACAGCTCCTCGCGCAGGAAATCGCCGAACTTCTTCCCGGAAACGGCCTCGATAACCGCGCCCAGAATATCCGCAGAGGAGCCGTACATCCACCGGTCGCCGGGCTGGAACGCCAGCGGCACCTGACCTATGCGGTTTGCGTATTCAAGCGTATCAACGGGCTTTCCGGCTGCGACTTCCTCGCAGATCTTGTCGTAAAGATCCTGCATTACGCTGCCTGCGGGGTAGTTACGGTCAGGATAGGCGAGACCGGAGGTCATATCCAGCAGGTCTTTTACGCAGACCTCGCGGCTCAGCGGCTCAGGACCGTTTTCGGTGAGCACGGTCTGGTTCCTGAACCCGGGAATGAACCAGCTCACCTTGTCGTAGATATCAAGCTGACCGCGGTCAATGAGTATCATGGCCGCCGCCGCAGTGACCGGCTTTGTCATGGAGTACAGCCGCACGATGGTGTCGTCCGTCCACTTTATTCCGCGGGCTTCGTCAGCCATGCCGGCGTTCATGCGGTAGATGGGGCGTCCGTTTTTCATAACGTACGCAGAGCAGCCGACTGCGGCTCCGCTTTCGACCTGAGAGCGCAGCATATCGGAAATACGCTCGAGTTTAACAAGATTCATTTTATGACCTCACTTGATTTTTCTTGCTTCGCAGTAGAAACGCTTATCGTGCGCGTGACCCATTGAGAAGGTTTTTCTGGGGAGCGCGCCGTCCTTGATAACTGTGGGGAACAGCTCCTTCTTGGTCATGGAGGGAAGCAGGAAACCAATGCTGTTCTTTGCGGATGAAAGGCTCTCTACAACGTCCTCGCCGTGTATGTAGTCGATCTTGCCGGCGTTCTCGGAAAGCCACTTGTCGAGGAAGCTCTGAAGGCTGCCGACGGTAAGGTTAGCGGTGGGAGCGCCCACGGAATACTGCTTCTTCGCGCCGTCCAGCAGTACAGTGAAGCTCTGACCGGAGGCACCCTCGGTGAGCTTCAGCGCAGCGGTCATATCAGCCATGAGCTTTGCGGCGTCGGTCTCGGTAATAACGCGGTGGATAGCCTCGAACTCCAGAGCCTCGCTGTGGAGGTTCACTACCTCGGCGAGGGCGTAGCGTGCAAGCGCAGCCTCGGGAGCGTTCGCGCGCTTCTTCTGCTCGTAGCACTCCTTTGCGGTGGCGAGGGAGTGGTTTCCGTCGCCCATTGCGTACAGCAGGACGTCTTCTCCGGTAAGCCCGTAGCGCTTGTTGAAATCCGCCTTGTCGGCGAGCTTGTCGAGGGCGTCGAACACGGCCTTTGCGTGGCCGCCGTCAACAAGCCAGCCCTCGAGATGTCCGCCGTTCTGCATGAGGTCGAAGTCATAGAGCTTGGTGAGCTGGTCGCGCTTTGCCTCCAGCGGCTCGATAACGGTGCGCTTTACATCGTCAATGAGTATCATGATGTGCGGAAGCTCCAGCGCTGCGTCGCGGCGTATCTTCACGCGCGGGGGAATACGGGAGGCAACGGTGGCTTCCGTAGCACGCACCTGGGACTTGCTGCCCTTGTTGTAGTCGTACTGCTCCAGGTCGATGGCTCCGACAAGTCCGGTGCGTACTTTCCCGTCGGCCTGTGTGCGGCGCATGAGTATCAGCGCGGATCTGTATTCGTTGAACAGCCCCTTGTCGAGGTACTCCTGCATGGTGCGGTTGATCTTTGCAATGCGGGCGTCCGCGTCCGGCTCCTCGAGGTAGACCTCGGGGAATATGAGGTTCAGCGTGGAGGGAGCGTCCCCTGCTATCTCGGCGGTCTTAGCCCAGTATTCCGGTTCGCTGGTGTACTGGTCGCATGCGACTACAGACCATTTTGTCATTCCTTCCGCGTCAAGCTTCGGGAGGAGGATATCCGCTGATGTAAATGCTGTCATTGCTGTGGTTCCTTTCTGTGGTGCGTATTTGTGCCGGGTAATTCCGGCTTATATTCAATTACATTATACCATAATTTAAGCGAGTTTACAACATGTTTTTGGCGGCAGCAGAGAAAACGCCGCAATTTCTTTAAACCTGTGATATATTTTTGCAGGATTCCGAAAAAGTGCTTGCAAAATTCGCTTATCTATGGTATAATTAAATTACATGGGCGCGGGATAGAATGCGCGCGGTAAAATGACAGCGTAAAGAGAGGAAATAACCATGCTTTATTCACAGATGAGCAAAGAACAGCTTCAGGCTGAAAAGACAGCGCTTGAGAAGCAGTATGCAGACTACAAGGCAAAGGGTCTGAAGCTCGATATGTCGAGAGGTAAGCCTGCCCCCGAGCAGCTCAACCTTTCGCTTGACATGCTCCTTCACTGCCTTGACGGCGACTACAAGTCCAGCAACGGCATCGACTGCCGCAACTACGGCGTACTAGACGGTATCCCCGAGGCTAAGGCTCTGTTCCAGGAAATGCTCGGCGTTTCCGCTGACGAGGTCATCGTAGGCGGCAACTCCAGCCTCCAGATGATGTACGACACCATTATCCGTGCAATGCAGCTTGGCGTACTCGGCAGCGAGAAGCCCTGGTGCAAATACGAGCATGTGAAGTTCCTCTGCCCGGCTCCCGGCTATGACAGACACTTCGCTATCTGCCAGGCGCTCGGTATCGAGATGATCAACGTTGATTACCTTGAGGACGGTCCTGACATGGACGCTGTAGAGAAGCTGGTTTCCGAGGACGAGGAGATCAAGGGTATCTGGTGCGTTCCGATGTACTCCAACCCGACCGGCATTACTTATTCCGACGCAGTTGTAAAGCGTTTTGCAAACCTCAAGCCGAAGGCTAAGGATTTCCGCATTTTCTGGGATAACGCATACTGCGTACACCATCTCTCCGAGAATCACGATCATCTGCTGAACATCATCGAGGAGTGCAAGAAGGCTGGTAATCCGAATATGGTATTCGAGTTCACTTCTACTTCTAAGATCTCCTTCCCGGGCGGCGGCCTTGCTGTAGTTGCAGCAAGCAAGGAGAACATCGACTTCATCAAGAGCCAGATGACCTACCAGACCATCGGATTTGATAAGCTCAACCAGCTCCGTCACGCTAAGTACTTCAAGAACTTCGAGAGCATAAGCGAGCACATGAAGCACCATGCAGCAATTATCCGTCCGAAGTTCGACGTAGTTCTCTACATGCTTGATAAAGAGATCGAACCCCTCGGGATCGGCAAGTGGAATAAGCCCAACGGCGGCTACTTCATTTCCTTCGACGCGCTCCCCGGCTGTGCAAAGCGCATTGTATCCCTCGCTAAGGAAGCAGGCGTTGTAATGACCGGCGCAGGTGCTACATTCCCATATGGCAAGGATCCCAAGGACAGCAATATCCGTATCGCTCCGACATTCCCGTCTGTTGACGAGCTTCGCCAGGCCATGGAGATATTCTGTGTTTGCGTTAAGCTCGCAAGCGTTGAGGTTCTCCTGAATAAGTAATCATAATTTTGATACAATTACTTCCGCTTCCGTATGGAGGCGGAAGTTTTTTGTTGCATTTAATCCGTATAGTTTGCGGAAAACTCCTGATACGCTGAAGCGGTAAATACGAAAAAAATCCCCCGGTTCCATGAACCGGGGGATTCATTGTGTTTATGATTTAAGAGGTTACTAGGTTACTGGATTACTCGTAGCGCTTCTGATACATGTAGTTGTTTACTTCCTTGACAACGAATACAACGATAATGCTGAAGCATACGAGGAAGGAAAGAATGAAGAATACGCCGCAGGTAATGTAGTTGTAGCCCTTGAACTTCGCGGGAAGCTCGGTCAGACCCTGCTCAACAGCCGCATTGTAAGCTGCGAGGGAGTTTGCAACCTTTGTTCCTCTCTCGCCGAATACGGTGAAGATGGAGGAGAAGTTGCAGGAACCTACCATGATGTACAGTGCGAGGGTTCCGAACTTGGAGAAGCTGTAACCGCACCACATTGCGATCGCGAGGAACAGCGAAATGCCGCCGAAAGTGATGAAATACATATAGTCCATAGCGCCCAGTGTGATAGCGGTGTAGTGCTGCTTATCCCACATGAGAACTGCGATCATTGTAAGAACGAACTCCAGGATAATAGAGCCTGCGCCGATCATAACTGCGATAGCGGGCTTCTTGTCAGCTTCGCTGAACTTGAAGGAGAGCTTGCTCTTGATCTTTGTGAAAGCGATGATAGTAACTACCGCTGCCGCCACGAAGGAGAGTATCAGGAATACAGTAGCCATCCACCACTTTGCGGTCATGCCGTTGGATCCTACCCATGCGAGAGCGTCCTCGTCGCCGGACTTCGCAAGCGCCTTGGTGGGGTTGTAGGTCTTGAAGATCCACAGGATTCTGAACAGAATGCCGATGAGGTTTGTAACGGTCATAGCTGCGCCGAAGGAGAAGTAGTAGATCATAGCCCACTCGCCTTCGCGAACATATATGATGGAACCGATAAGAGCGACAGCTACGAGGAGAATCAGCACAACGCCCTGTGCAAGACTGGTGTTGTCCAGCCAGCCGATAACGATTGACCAGTTACCGCCGGAGTTGCCGATGTTGCCGTAAGCGCTCATGCCGAATGCAGCGAAAATTGCAGCGGCAGCCATGATGAGGAACATCACGCCGGCAGTCTTGCCGCGCTTCCACATATTTGCGATTTTGTCGGCGGTCAGAAGCATGTCGTCGGCGTATTCAGAGGAACTGTCGTATACGCAGTAAATACATGCCGCGAGGCAGATAACAGCGTCAATGGCGCCGAAGGTGCGCATTGAGTTTCTGAAATTTGCAAAGGGAACAAGAATGGGAGTCAGCGCGATAACGGTCTTTGCACCGAACACAGCTATCAGGTAGGACTTTGCGAACGCGAATCCCTTGAAATAGCAGAATGAAAGCAGAAGAAGTATTCCGGTGATAACTATGTAGATAAGCACGATGTTGAGAATAGTATCCCACAGCGAAAGGATTATCTGATTGTTAGCGATCTCGTCCTGCGACGCAAAGGTCTTGCCGAAGAGCTTTACGATACAAGCCTTGCCTTCTTCGTTATATGCTTTGCACTGGTTGAATACCGGGTTGATGAACAGCGGCTTCATTACCAGGAAAAACGTAACAACAGCCTCTATCACAGCAAAAGCAACCATGCCGATGCCGAGAGTTTTGTTGTTCAGCGGCGCTTTTCCTGCTGCGGTGTTGTTTACTGCGGCAGATGTCATTTGGTTATTCCTCCTAATTCAGAACAGCGTTTGCGCTTCTCCCCTGCGCAATACGCCATGCTATATAATTCTATTAAATTATACCATAATTCAGACGGATTTGCAAGCAAACGTCCGGAAATTAGGGCATGCGCTTTACACAAATTTTGTTTAAAATATTTGTGCAAATGTACATAATGTAAACGATATCCAGTTGATTAACCGGCGTTTTCTGCATTGTAACTATCGCCAACATCGCCACCGAGATCGCACGTATAGACGAATTCCACGACATCGCCCTCGTGCAGTGTGAATTCCCCGGCGTAGACCTGCGGAAATTCTCCGTTGACGCGGTACATCCATCCGCTGAGCTCTCCGAAGCCGAATTCCGAGATATATCCGATGCTGCGGACGTAAGTTCCCCAGGAGCTGCCCGTGTAATCCACGCGCACCTGCTGCTGCCGCGCCGCGGTTATCAGTGCGTCGAACGCCGAGGAGCCTTCCGGAAGGGATAGTGTGCACTCTGCGATGACTACGCCGTCCGGCGGGATAACAGACGGCTGATTCACCGACGGGTCGATGGTATCCATTCTGCCGAGCACGGATTTGCAGTCAGCGGAGAAGGTCACTTCCATGCCTCCGGTAACTTCCTGCGCGTAGTACTCTGAAGGGGTGCGTATATCAAGGAGCCACACTCCGCCGCAGACCGCCGCGAGCAGCACCGCTCCGGGAATCAGCAGTTTCTTCCTGCGGATAATCGCCGCGGCGAGCATACCGGCCGCCGCCAGTCCGGCCGCAGCCGAAACTATAAGCTTGATGTGGGTTCCGGTGAAGCCATGTGTCTGTTCAGGGGCGGCTGATGACTGCGCCGTGCCGGGAATGACTGGTTCCGCCGTGTTCCCATTCTCCGGATTGCCGGCGATTTGGCTGTCTGCGGAAACATCTATGTCTGCCGAACCATCCTGGCTGGAGAGCCCCGGACTTACAGCGGGCAGCGCGGAAAACAGCCCCTCGCCGCGCTGTGAAAGCGCGAGGGCGGTGAACGCTTCCAGGGTCTGGGCTGTTGCCATGCGGTTGGTGTCCCCGTCCGGGAGGTGCGCGTAGCCGCCGTCCGGTCTGCGGTATTCAGCGAGCTGACGTGCCGCTTCTTCCGCTTTTTCAGTGCGTCCGGCGGCCGCCAGGGCTATCACTGCCTGGGCGGTGCTTTCGCAGTTGCGGACTCCCATCGAGGTGTAGCCGCCTTCGATCTCGCAGAGCCAGTCAGCGCCGCGCTGTGCCGCTTCCTGAGCTTCGTCGGAATCCGCTGAGGCCAGCGCGTAGACCGCCGCGGAGGTTATATCCACATCGCCGCCGTCGCCGAACAGCGAGAAACTTCCGTCATCGTGCTGAGAAGCGACGATGTAGTCCGTCAGGGACTGCGCGGTGTTCAGGGAGTTATCAGGTGCGGATTCTCCGGTGACGTTCAGCGCTATGAGCGCCCAGATGTATGCGTTGAAGCCCTGGCGGCCGAGGGTTTCGCTCTGGAACACGCCAAGCTCTACCGCCTGCGACGGATCATGCCCCATCGCCGCAAGGAATATTCCGGTGCGCTGCAGCTCAGTGGGTTTCACGAATCCGCCTGAGGAGACTGTTTCCGCAAGCTCCGAAATGCGGTTTTCAAGCTGGGCGGAGTAGGCGTCCGACCCTTCGGACTGCTCCAGAATTCCCCGTCCGAGCCGGAGAAATACCCGAAGCACTCTTCCGCGAGAGCCGCCCAGTCCCCGGAATCCGCTGCGAATGCAGTTGAAAAAGCGGCCTGCACCGCAATGATAACTGCAATGCAGACCGTTGAAACTGCTGTTTCTATTTTTTTCATGTATTACTGCTTCTTGCTCATCGCAATGCCAGCGCCTGCAAGGATAACTACTGCAACTGCAACAGCTACACCCTCAACGCCGGTGGAAGGTGAGCCCTTTTCGCCGGAAGCGCCGTCGTCTGCTGCGTCTATGGTAGCTTCGGACTCTGCGGTTGCGTCAGCTGAGGGGCTTTCCTCGGTCACCAGAGTTTCTGTGCCAAGGATATTTTCCAGCCTGTCAACTGCGTTGTCTACGTCCTCCTGTGTGGATTCGTACTGTGCCAGGGTCTCGCCTGCTGCGGTGAATGCATATGCCTGCTCGTCGCTGCCGTTAAGGAGATCCTTGTTGTCGGCAAAGAGCTTTACGAGCTCAGCGGTCTTTACCTGCTCCTTGAGTGCGGCTGCTCCGCCCCAGGAGGAGTTGTCAACGCCGAGGTCAGCGCCGTAGCCGTAAACGGTGAAGGAGAATACTACAACGTCGCCGTCAGCGGGGGTGTAGTCAGCAATGCCGACCTGAGCGTACTCGTCGTTTACAAAGTATGTCCAGCCGCTTTCCGCTGTGTAGTCGTATGCGCTCAGCCAGCCTTCTTCGGTTCTGCCGGAGGCTATTGTACAAACCTCTGCAATGGTCTCGGGGAGCACGACATCGTTGCTGTCGGTATCAGCGAAGGCGGTGATGAACGCGCCGTAGCCGGCGTCCTCGGTCTTGATCTCAGCGGCTCTTTCAACGATGTCGAGACCTGTCTCGCCCTCGTAGTAGGGTACCTTGACCGGCTCGACCTCGAAGCCCTGACCGAGCGTGGTCTTTTCAGCCATAAAGTAAACGTATCCTGCGGGCTGGTCGTCTGCGAATGCGCAGAGGCTTGCCGCGCTTGCTGCAACAGCCGCAGCCGCAACAGCGGAGATGATATTTCTCAGTTTCATTCTTTTGTTCCTCCAATTCTATGCGGTGAAAATCCGCTCATATCTTCCTATTATATATTATTTCTCCCGATTTGTCAACATTTTGTCATGCCAAACTTTTTTATCGGCGGCAAAATCCGTTTACTCGCTGTAAGAACGGCATTTTTTTCAGATTTTCACCATTACCCCCTTAACATTTGTCCGAAAATATGCTATAATAATTTCGTATATTGCAAGCAACTGCTGAAAGGACGACCATGAGCGAAAATAAAGATAAAATCACCCGGGAAGAGCAGCTCCCCGAAATAACGGAAGTTACCGCGCAGGAATCCCCCGCAGAGCCGGAAAAAACTGCGAAGCCGGAACATGACGGCGAGTACACCGGAATGTCAAAGGGGAAGGCGGCTTTCCTGAAAATTCTACCCATGCTGATAGTGCTGGTGTGCACCGGGCTTTTCATGTGGGGAATAAAATTCGTGATCGGAATATTCTACGCGCCGCATGACGAGGTGTTCACGAAGCGGGACGGCGACGTCACCTATACTATAGTAAAATGCTATCAGAACCCTTCGTCATATTTCTACGTTTACAACAGCGAGGAGTTTACGTTCAACGAAGCGGATTACGACAGCGTGGCCGGCGAGCACAATGACGCCCACCTGCTGAAAGTCCCCGAGGTGTACTTCGTGCTGAACGAATCCGCGCCGGATATGGAGACCACCACGGTGAAGCTCCTTTCAGAGGGCAACGCGCTGAAGGTCTATCAGTTCGGGGAGTTCATACTTTACAGGCTCGAGGGGCAGTACGGCGTATTCGCGCCGCTTCGCGACTACACCGAGAGTGCGACCTCCCGCAAGAATGACCTCTATGTCGTGCGCCAGCTCCTCAAGAACGACGCGTGGAAGGGCTTTGTAATGCCCTATGAGACGGTAGACAACTTCCAGACCATACTCGAGCGCCTGGAGTGGCACCTTGACACGGAATACGTCGAAGACCAGTAAAAAACCATCTGAAAGGAATCAAAATACATGGCTGATACAAGCTATCTTTCCAAGATACGCAATTTCTGCATAATCGCACACATCGACCACGGAAAATCAACCCTTGCCGATCGTATCCTCGAGCAGACCCAGACCGTCGCGCTCCGCGACATGGAGGAGCAGCTCCTTGACAATATGGATATCGAGCGCGAGCGCGGTATCACCATCAAGGCGCGCGCAGTCCGCCTGAAATACCATGCGGACGACGGCGAGGACTACATTTTTAACCTTATCGACACCCCCGGCCACGTGGACTTCAACTACGAGGTTTCGCGCTCGCTGGTTGCGTGCGAGGGCGCTCTGCTCATCGTTGACGCCTCCCAGGGCATCGAGGCGCAGACCCTTGCGAATACCTACCTCGCAGTAGAAAACGACCTGGAGGTGGTCCCGGTCATAAATAAGATAGACCTCCCCTCCGCGCACCCCGAGCAGGTCAAGGAGGAGATAGAGAACGTAATAGGCATTCCCGCCGAGGACGCCCCCGAAATATCCGCGAAAATGGGTATCAATATCCACGCGGTAATGGAGGCGGTGGTGAAGTCCATACCCGCGCCGAAGGGAGACGCTGAGGCTCCGCTCCAGGCACTGATATTCGACAGCTACTACGACAGCTACAAGGGCGTTATCACCTACATCAGGGTAAAGGAAGGCTCCGTTAAGCCCGGCGACCGTATCAGAATGATGGCGACCGGCGCGGAATTCACCGTTGTGGAGACCGGAGTTATGGGCGCCACCGAGCTTGTGCCCTGCTCCGGACTCAAGGCGGGCGAGGTTGGATACATCGCGGCTTCCATCAAGTCCATCGGTGAGACCAAGGTCGGCGATACTGTAACTTCCGCTGACAGGCCTGCGGAAAAGCCGCTTCCCGGCTACCGCGAGGTAAACCCGATGGTGTTCAGCGGCATCTATCCGGCGGACGGCGCAAAGTACGTAGACCTCCGCGACGCGCTGGAAAAGCTCCAGCTCAACGACGCTTCGCTGAGCTTCGAGCCGGAGACCTCCATCGCGCTGGGATTCGGCTTCCGCTGCGGATTCCTCGGGCTTCTCCACATGGAGATAATCCAGGAGCGCATTGAGCGTGAATACAACCTCGACATCATTACGACCGCGCCGTCCGTTGTCTACAAGATAGAAATGACCGACGGCTCCTTCAAAATGATAGACAACCCCACAAACTACCCCGACCCCTCCGAGATAGCGCAGGCGTACGAGCCGATGGTAAACGCTCATGTTTACACCCCATCGGATTACGTCGGGAACATCATGGAGCTGTGCCAGAACAGGCGCGGAGTGTTCCGTGACATGAAATACATCGACCAGACCCGAGTCGACCTGCACTATGAGCTTCCGCTCAACGAGATAGTCTACGACTTCTTCGACGTGCTGAAATCCCGCACCCGCGGCTACGCAAGCTACGATTATGAGATGATGGGATTTGTGCCGTCCAAGCTGGTGAAGCTTGATATACTGCTCAACGGCGACGTTATCGACGCGCTGTCGTTCATCGTCCACGCCGATAAGGCGTACGAGCGCGCCCGCAAGATGGCGGAGAAGCTCAAGGAGCATATCCCGCGGCAGATGTTCGAAATTCCGATACAGGCAGCTGTCGGCGGCAAGATAATCGCCCGCGAGACCATCAAGGCACTGCGCAAGGACACGGCGGCGATATCACCCGAAAGAAGAAGCTGCTCGAGAAGCAGAAGGAGGGCAAGAAGCGCATGAGAGCCTTCGGTACCGTCGAGGTTCCGCAGGAGGCGTTCATGGCTGTGCTCAAGCTCGATGATGAGTGATTTCCGCGGGCTTTATATCCACGTTCCGTTCTGCGTGAGGAAGTGCCCCTACTGCGATTTCTACTCCACGGCGGGGCGCGGCGACCTCCTGGAGAACTACGCCGCGGCGGTGGTAAGGAATCTCCGGGAATATCCGGAGCAGTTTGACACGGTGTATTTCGGAGGAGGAACTCCGAACCTCATAGCGGAGTACATGCCGGGGATTTTGCAGGCGGTCAGCACCATTCCAGGAGCGGAGATTTCCGCAGAATGCAACCCCGCGTCCGCTTCGCCGGAGACCCTCCGGATAATGCGGCGGGCAGGCGTGAACCGCATTTCCGTAGGCGTGCAGTCGCTTCAGGATAACGAGCTGAAAAAGCTGGGCAGGCTCCACAACGCAAAGCAGGCGGAGGAACTTATTGTCCAGGCGCGGCAGGCGGGATTCGACAGCATATCCGCTGATGTAATGCTCGGGGTGCCCGGGCAGACGGCGGATTCCCTGACGGACACGCTGGAGCGGCTCGCGAAGCTCCCGATACAGCACATTTCGGCGTACATGCTGACGCTGGAACCAGCTACGCCGTTCGGAAAATCGCCGCCTGCGGATATGGCGGACGACGATACAATGGCGGATCTCTACGCGCTGTGCCAGCGGCTTTGCGGGGAGCGCGGCTTCCATCAATACGAGATATCGAATTTCGCCCGGGAGGGCTTCGAGTGCCGACACAATCTGAAATACTGGCGTGACGAGGAGTATCTCGGGATAGGTCCGGCGGCGCATTCATTCTACGCGGGGAAGCGCTTCGCAGTGCTCCGTGATATCGGGGCTTTCATAGCCGCACAGCGACAGCCGACCGAGATCGATGTATTCGGAAGCATCTTACATAAAGTGATGGAGGAGCTTTACAAGCCGTTTGAGAAGGCTCTGAAACTTATACCGGGTGAGTATTACCGGCTGGAAGGGGGCAGGCTGTCCCTTACCGGAAAGGGATTTCCGGTCTACAACTATATAGTGTCGCTTTTGCTGGCGCACAAGGAGGAATAATATGCGAGAAATGCGCAGAAAAGACCGCGAAGTCACCGACGAAGCCAGGATAGACGAGATAATTTCCCGCTGTAATTGCTGCCGAATAGGCTTTAACGACAGCGGCGAGGTGTACATAGTTCCGCTGAATTTTGGCTATGTGAAGCAGGACGGCAGACGTACCTTCTACTTCCACAGCGCGAAGGACGGCAGGAAGATAGACCTTGTTAAAGAGGGCTACGAGGTCGGCTTTGAAATGGACTGCGGCTACGAGCTGCACCCGGGTGAGTCCCCCTGCGACTGCTACGCTGAATTCAGCAGTATTATCGGCAATGGAAACGTTTCGATAGTCGCCGACCCGGATGAGAAGATACTCGGTCTTCAGAGCCTGATGAAGCATACGGCTGGAAAGGAAAACTGCGAATTCCGCCCGGAAATGCTTGACGCAGTGTGCGTTTTCCGCCTGGACGTTGACAGGCTGACCTGCAAAGTACATTTATAAGTATAAGGAGAGCACAATGGCTTACACGATTGAAAAAGGAAAGAAACTGATCCCGGCGGATAACGGCTGCTTCCAGTATGTCGGAAGAATAGACTTTGACGACCCGAAGCGCCCGGTTATGGCATGGCCGGGAAGCTATGCGGACGTTAATTTCACCGGAACCTCCGCGGCGGTGGTGCTGAAGAACATCAACCTTCAGGAGGACACGCACTTTGCAGTTATCGTCGACGGCGTGATGAAGAAGATAACACTCCCCACCAACCGGGAGGACGAGCTGTTCACAGCCGCAGAGGGACTTGAGGACAAGCAGCACACGCTGCGTATACTCAAGACGATGGCTTCGCACAACTACATCGAGCTTGTCGGGATAGTTGTAGACGAGGACGCGGAGGTTACTAACCCCGAGCACAAGTACGACATGAAGCTCGAGGTGTACGGCGACAGCGTTTCCGCCGGCGAGGTCACGGAGGCTCTGTATTACGAGGGTCAGTGCGACCCGGAGGATCACCGCAACAGGCTGGATAATTCCCATTTTGCATACCCGATGGCTCTTGCAAGGAAGCTCAACGCGGAGCTGCACGACATCGCACAGGGCGGTATCGCTCTGCTGGACGGCACCGGATATTTCTGCTCAGACCAGCTCACCGGAATGGAGAGCTGCTACGACAAGATACAGTTCAGCCCCTACGCCGAGAAGAAGCAGTGGGATTTCTCCCGCTGGACCCCCGACGCGGTTATCATCGCCATCGGTCAGAACGACGCGAACCCCGAGCCTGAGCGCATCAAGACTCCGGAGTACCGCCGCTACTGGAAGGACAACTACATAAAGCTCCTCCGCACGCTGATGGAGAAATACCCCGCGGCAAAGTTCGTGCTGATACTGACGATACTCGGTCACGACCATACCTGGGACGACGCCCTTGAGGAAATAGCTCAGGAGGTAAATTCCGAGCGTGTAACGCACTTTATGTTCCGCCGCACAGGCTGTGGAACAAACGGTCACCCCCGTGCCACCGAGCAGGAGGAAATGGCAGGAGAGCTTTACAGCTATTTCAAGAACGAGCTCGGGTTCTGAAAATAATTACATGATATTCCGCCGCCGGACTGCTCTATATGGGAAATCCGGCGGCGCTGTTTTGTTTATAATTCACAAAAATGAAGGCGAAACTGAAATTTATTGCAATGAGAAGTTGCACTTTAAGAGAATGTGTGCTATAATTAACGTATGCGCAGGCGGCTTTAATGAGCAAAAGCCTAAAAGCGCCAAAGTCCAAAAGCGCATACCTACATAGAATGGACAAATAAGGAGAAACGTAACATGAAGATCAGAAAGATTTTCGCAGCTATTGCAGCTGCAGCAATGGCTGTTTCCGCAACAGCTTGTGCAAGCTCTACAAATTCCAGCTCCACCGCTGATTCCTCTGCGGCAGATTCTTCCGCTGCAGACAGCAGCACTCCCACTGCTACAGCAGACGCAGCTTCCACCGCTGACGCTTCCAGCGCAGCAGACGACAGCTCCGCGGCTGAGATCCCCGCTGACAAGGTTTACAACATCGGTATCTGCCAGCTCGTTCAGCACGAGGCTCTTGACGCAGCTACTCAGGGATTCAAGGACGTTCTCACCGAGAAGCTCGGCGCTGACCACGTTAAGTTCGACGAGCAGAACGCTAACGGCGAGTCCACCAACTGCACCACCATCTGTACCGGTTTCGCCGCTTCCGGCGTTGACCTGATCCTGGCTAACGCTACAGGCGCTCTCCAGGCTGCAAGCGCTGCTACCGCTACAATTCCGATTCTTGGCACTTCCGTAACCGATTACGCTACCGCTCTTTCCATCGACGACTGGACAGGCGCTACCGGCACAAACATTTCCGGTACCTCCGACCTCGCTCCTATCGACGAGCAGGCTAAGATGCTGCTCGAGATGTTCCCCGATGTAAAGCAGGTTGGTATCCTTTACTGCTCCGCTGAGGCTAACTCCAAGTACCAGGCGACCCTGTTCGCTAACGCCCTTGCAGACGCAGGCGTAGCTTGCAAGGAGTACAGCGCTGCTGACACCAACGAGATAAGCACCGTATGCACCACAGCTATCGGCGAGTGCGACGTACTCTATCTCCCGACCGACAACACAATGGCTTCTTCCACCGAGACCATCAAGAACATCGTTGTTCCCGCAGGTATTCCGGTAATCGCAGGCGAAGAGGGCATTTGCAGAGGCTGCGGCGTTGCAACTCTGTCCATCAGCTACGAGGACCTCGGCAGAGCTACCGGCGAGATGGCCTACGAGATCCTGGTTGAGGGCGCCGACATTTCCACAATGGACGTTCGCTTCGCTCCCAACGTTACCAAGAAGTACAACGCTTCCATCTGCGCTGAGCTTGGTATCACAGCTCCCGAGGGCTACGAGGCTATCGCTGAGTAATTCTCAGAACACAAACTAATGCATAACGGGGTGCGGGCTTTGTCCGTTCCCCGCTTCTGCATAAATAAAGGCAAAAAATAAACAGTATCGGAGAGAGATCATGGACATTTTTCTGGCTAAGCTATCCACCTTCGGAAACGCCCTCCCCGGTGATATCACTCAGGGACTTATCTGGGGTATCATGGCTATCGGCGTTTTCATCACCTACAAAATACTCGACTTCGCGGACCTTACCGTTGACGGAACCCTCGGTCTGGGCGGCGTTGTCGCGGTAGTTCTCATTTCAAACGGCGTGCCTGTTCCCGTGGCTATGCTTATTGCATTCCTGGCGGGCTGCGCTGCGGGTCTGTGCACCGCGCTGCTCAATACCATGCTCGGTATTCCGGGCATACTTGCGGGCATCCTGACTCAGCTCGCACTGTATTCCGTTTACCTCGACATCAACGGAAAGGCTAACGCGCCGGTCAGCGTTGACAAGTTCCCGCTGGTCATCTCGTCAAGATACGTTACCGCCGGCAACGAGGTCGTTGATATTATCCGCACCGTCGGAACCGCACTGCTGTTCGTTGTGCTGATCATCGCAGCGCTGTACTGGTTCTTCGGAACGGAATACGGCATGGCTATCCGCGCCACTGGCTGCAACTCCGCGATGTCAAAGGCGGAGGGTATCAACACCAAGCGCACGACTATCATCGCGCTGGTGCTCTCCAACGGCATGGTAGGTCTTGCGGGCGCGCTGCTGGCTCAGTATCAGGGCTTCGCTGACGTAAACATGGGCAGAGGCGCCATCGTAATCGGTCTTGCGGCTGTAATTATCGGCATGGTTCTGGGCGAGGTTATCCTGAGGAAACACTTCAACTTCATCGGGAAGCTTGCGTTCACCGCTCTCGGCGCTATCATCTACTTCGTAGTTCTGAGAATAGTGCTGCTGCTTGGTCTTTCCACAGACAACACTAAGATGTTCTCCGCGCTTATCGTTGCGATATTCCTGGCGGTTCCTTACCTCCAGAAAACCTCCAAGACTTCGTTCAGGCGTGCTGCAAAGCGCTCAGCAGGCGCAGCTGCGTCCGCTGCGGCGGCTGAATCCGAGCATTTCGGACAGGTAATGCAGAACTCCGTGACCGGCAAGAAGGAGGATAAGTAATGCTTGAACTCATCAACATCAAAAAGGCTTTCAACCGCGGAACCATAAACGAGAAGAAGGCGCTCAACGGCGTAAACATCAAGCTCGATGACGGCGACTTTGTGACTATCATCGGCGGCAACGGCGCAGGAAAATCCACGACGCTGAACGCCATTGCGGGCGTGTGGCCGGTGGACGAAGGCTCCATCATCATCAACGGCAAGAACGTAACCGGACTTTCCGAGCACCAGCGCGCAAAGTACATAGGCAGAGTATTTCAGGACCCCATGACCGGCACCGCAGCAACCATGGAGATACAGGAAAATCTCGCGCTTGCAAAGCGCCGCGGCGAAGGCCGTTTCCTGAAGTGGGGAATCACCCGCAGGGAGCGCGAGGAGTATCACGAGCTGCTTAAGATGCTTGACCTGGGACTTGAGGACAGAATGTCCTCTAAGGTTGGACTGCTCTCCGGCGGACAGCGCCAGGCGCTGACGCTTCTTATGGCTACGCTGAAGAAGCCGCAGATACTGCTTCTTGACGAGCACACCGCCGCCCTCGACCCCAAGACCGCAGCGAAGGTGCTTCAGCTTTCCGATGAGATAATCGCGAAAAACCACCTTACCGCAATGATGGTAACTCACAACATGGCAAACGCTATAGAATACGGCAACCGTCTTATCATGATGAACAACGGCAAGATAATTTACGACGTGAAGGGCGAGGAAAAGAAGAAGCTCACCGTTGACGACCTGCTCCAGAAATTCGAGGAAGCAAGCGGCTCCGCGCTCAACAACGACCGTATGCTCCTTTCAGGCAATAAGTAATATATGGTCACCTCTAAAAACCTCATATGAGCGAAAATGTGCAGTGCGCACCATCTTCGTCGTCAAACCTCCTCGTAAGGCATACAGCCTTACTTCGTCGGCTTTCCTAGAATCTGGCACACCCTGCCCATTTTTGCTTTTCACACCGGTTTTTAGAGGTTCCC
>OCHN01001451.1_pt1 | contig 19084 bp, 11 predicted proteins | sample 1538911 | NCBI WGS metagenome assembly OCHN01 (sample SAMN04571736, study PRJEB22368) | human gut metagenome | biome: human gut; material: stool | host: Homo sapiens | place: Luxembourg | collected 2013-01-11 | reverse complement strand
CTAACCCTAACCCTAACCCTAACCCTAACCCTAACCCTAACCCTAACCCTAACCCTAACCCGCTCGCGCCTTCGAACCCTAGACCCAATTCCCCAGTTCTCCCAAACTCTCAAACCCCAAAACCCCAAACCCAAATCCCCAAAACTCCAAATCCCCAAAGACGCAAAGACAATTAATGAAGTGAGGATCTTTGAAAGATCTTGGAAAGAGATAAAGGAAAGAAAGTTTGAAAATGAGTGAGTGATCGTGTGCTACTTACGAAATGTAGGTGACAGGTTCCCACCCGTTGTTCTTGATGTTCTGGATGTTACTCTGAGCCAACGTGTAGCTGAAGGGGTCATCGTGGAAATACACAGGCTCATAACCCTCGAGGTTTGAACCTGAAGCCCAAGGGTCTGCGGCAGCGGCGGGGGCAGCGGCAGCTCTCTTGTGATGTTTGCGCTCTGCTTCCGCGAGCCTCTCTGCGCACACCTCGAAGATCTTGTCATACAAGAAGATCTGCTTGCTCCTCAGCGCGTACGAGCTCATGTTCCTGTTACTGTGTGTTGATATCCACGAAAAAATGAATGCGAAAAGATTGGAGAAAATAAAAATTAAAAAATCAAACTCAGGAATCGGGTTTAAATGCTACGGCTTGAGTTTGTAATAGAGAGAGGGGAGGTGTGAGCAAAAATAAAGAAAATGTCTATTACAGTAATAGCAAAAAGTTGAAAATGGGGGTGGAGAGACATAGAAAGGTGTGAGCCTATTGCCACGTGCTGCCGCGTCATTGGCATGTGGAAGAGAAACTAGGGTAACAAAACACTGACGTCATAATGTGATGTCATATAAGTATTCTTCTCATGTTTTTAAAGATCTAACCCATAATAAATCTTGTGATGTATTCTAAATACTAGTATTTATATGATATTAGAAACTAGTGTTAGATATACTACATAGTAGTAAAAATAGATGTACTTGTGACCGAGCCTGGTCTAAGGTGATGGTCTTAAGAGCCATTTATATCGTGGGTTCGAATCCCACCAAGTGCATTATCCTTGCGCGAGGATCCTTTTTTTTTTTAGATCGTGGAGAAGATACGCATATCTTCTTAGTGAAAATCTTGAAATTAGAGGAGTGTCCCTTTACTGAAAATCTTGAAAATAGAAGAGTATCTCTTTACTGAAAATCTTGAAATTAGAGGAGTGTCCCTTTACTGAAAATCTTGAAATTAGAGGAGTGCCCCTTTACTGAAAATCTTGAAATTAGAAGAGTGTCTCTTTACTGAAGATCTTGAAATTAGAGAAGTGTCTTCTTACTGAAGATCTTGAAAAAAGGGAGGAAAAAGAGATAAAAAGGAAAGAAAGTTTTGAAATGAGTGAGTGAACGCGCACTATTTAGTGGCGGGCGTAGGCGCCAACCTTCTCGAAGTACTTCTTGATGGCCTTGCGCTCCGCTTCACAGGTGTAGTCGTAGAAGTCGCAACAGATGGTCTGGTGGTGCCAGCGCGGGGTAACAGTCCACCCATCAATAGAAGGGTAGAGATCTACAAATTCGACCGCTGCATGCGAGACATAGGGGTGGAAGCGGTGGAAGATCTCCAAAAAGCTCGCCATGACGGCAGGCTTTTTGCGAAGATCGCGCTCAGCCTCCGCGAGCCTCCTTGCACACTCCTCGAAGGAGATCTCAGGCATCTCCTGCTTGCTCCTCAGCGCGTACGAGCTCATGTTCCTGTTACTGTGTGTTGATATCCACGAAAAAATGAATGCGAAAAGATTGGAGAAAATAAAAATTAAAAAATCAAACTCAGGAATCGGGTTTAAGTGCTGAGGCTCGAGTTTGTAATAGAGATTCAAATGTTGTGAACAAAAATAAAGAAAATGTCTATTACAGTAATAGCAAAAAGTTGAAACGAGGGGTGGTGGAAAAACTAAAAGGTGCACTCGTCCAGTTGAAATGTGGCAAAGTAATCCATTTTTGTAACATTTTTTCTGAATTAAGATTGATTTTTTCTAAATTAAGATTATTTTTTCTGAATTAAGATTGATTTTTTCTGAATTAAGTAAATGGAAGCTATAGAAGATGTTAAAAATGGATTATTCGTCATCGAATGACATAATTAGAATTGCAGGGTGATTGCATTTAAAGCTCTTTTCTTGCGAGGGATTGTTCTGATTTTTTTAAACTTTTGTTTTTTTCGAAGAATTTTTTTGTATGGCTGGATACATACCACCATCATTGAATCTAGTGATCAGAGCTTACGGACCGATTTATATCTACACAAGAGAGAATGAGTGCACTTGCTCACGAAGAAGAAGACGCTCTCCGCTTGCCTACACTCCAGGAAGTGATGGAGGAGAATCCTATCACTCCTGTGATTCCGGACCTTTGCCAGGAGACCGAAGAGAGTCAGGATCCGTTAGCGACTGTTCCTCCGATGAAGAAGTACCTTTTGGAACAGCGGGTAAGTGTCCCCAGCACTACACCTGAAACGCCCGCCCCCATTGAAACCAAGACCACTACTTCATGTGAGGAAATGACGTGTGAGTTGAGGTTGAAGCGGTATACACCTACAGCGAACAAGATCTTTGGAGAAATGGTTTGGTTGCCTGAGGGTTTCGGCAAACCGGGGAAAACGTTTACTGACGTCACACTCGCGTGTGCAAGCATTTGGGAGACGAGTGGGCAGTTCCGTCGCTTCACACCCAACATTACTGTGGGCATGCTCAACGATGATCTCATTGGTGTCTGTTACATGACGGAGATGTACATCAACATGGTGAGTGGAAAGAAAGAACCTCAGAAGTATGATACTTGGTTGGAAGAGGTTTCGGCGTCACGTCCTACCACACCAAAGACCCCTTTGATTGCGGCTGTCATTGAACATGCAAGGAAGGCAATTGAGTTGAACTATCGGATGTTCACTGATGGAATCATGTGTGCTGCTTTCCAGAGGCGTTATGTGCGTCGTCTGACGGATGTTGTGGGAGGTATGCGCAACAACTTCAATGTTTGTCTCTCTTCTTCTACTCCCCAGCGTTTCAATTATGCTATTATCCGCACGGTGATCGCATAATCATTTTTTTTTTTTTTCAGAAAAAATAAATTTATAATTTTTATATATAGAGGGGGGGGAAATTAAAAAAAAATACATATATTATGTATATATAAAATTTAAATAAAGTCATTAAGACTTGCGATAGCACCACCACGCACACCCAATCCACGTGCACCTGCCCCCATAGTGCCCATACCCATAGCACCACTACCGTAAGCCACACGATCATCGCCATCATCATCCATGTAGCCACTACCTTCAATCTGTTCAGTGAGTTTGACGAGAGGACCCTTTAGAACCTTTGCTTGAGCAGGTAAGTAGTCAGTAGCAGCACCAACAGCAGTACTAAGGAGTTTACTCCTCTTGAGCTTTTCCCAGAAAGAACGGAACCCGCGTTTGAAGTTATCCCACCAACCAGTACCTGAGATGGTACCTGCTTCACCACTTGGCAGTTCCTCTCCAATAACTTCACTTGGAGTAATGGTAGGTAAGGCTGCTGCGCTCTCAATTGCTGAAGAAAGATCCGTCACTGGCATCATGTCAAGGTTACCATGACCAGGTGATAAACTAAGAACACCACTATATTCAAAAATAACCCATAAAGATAACTTGAAATCGGGTGTGACCCCAGCATTAAGATCCGTATCCATGACAAATTGGATTTCAGCCTGGAAGTTCATCTGCTTAGCGTTTGAACTTGGAACTAACATGTTGTCAGGGATAAGAATATCCACACCAGGAATGAGACGAAGAACACTTCCAACACGATCGCCATTAAAAATCTCCAGCCAACCAGAAACAACATCAGTACTAGTCTTGTAATAATAATCTGGGAATCGCCTACCACTAGTAGTATTTGCAAAACCAAACCAATCATCCTGAAGTCCATTAGCCTTGCATGTACGGTAAAGATCCCAAATACTTGCAGTATTAAGGATCTGAGTGGTATTACCTAGAGAGATATTAACATGCGTGATGTTACCAAATACCTTATTGCGGTACTGAGTAAAAGTACCATCAGTGGAATTACTTTTATATGTCTGGTATGTACTTTGTGTTGGTGCGACTGCAAGCCAGATAGCTGTAGGCACAGTTCCGAGCGTATAAACACCTGAGGTGATTGTCTGTGGGGTAGTGGCTAGAGTGCCAGCCGCAGGAGTTTGCCATGTGGCATCTGTAATATACTGTGTACGCTGAATAAAGGGACGATAGATGGTATCTGGCAAAGTAGAACCATTTGGAACAGTTAAAACATCATAACATAACTGAGCACTCTTGATGGTGACAGAAAAAACACTTAAAGGTAGAGCCTTAGAGATAGAGAACATATTACGAAGGTCATTTAAAGTAAAAGTAAAATCAATACTTGAGATGTTATATAAAGGTGAACCATAGTTTTTATCAAGCCTGCTGCTAAATGGAGAACAAAAAATAGGTTCGCGGATAAGGAATGTTAAAGTTGCAGCTGTCCCATTGTTAACAGCAGGGGTGAAATTAGTCGCATAATTCCGAGGATTAGTAGCCTGCCTCCCGAAATAAGGAGAAATAATTGTACGTGCTCCTGTAAGATCAGTCTGTGTACCACTTACACAGTTTGGAGCAGTATCAAGTAAACGTCCGCGGGAATACAAGCTATAAGGTGAACACATATCATTATAACTGTTTGGCTTTAAACATGGACAATGATCGGCATAACAACGAAGTAATTTTTCCTGATCCCAATAGCGTTCCAGGAAAGGAATTGTATACGCTGGGCGACTAATACATGCCACACCATTGATGTTGATACGACACTGATCAGTGACTTTAGCTAAAGGGAAAGATTCGAATGTCCATAATCCATCTGCAGGAACAGGGAATTTACCTTTTCCATCTCCAGCCATAGCCATCTTGACTTCAAGAACGTATTCAATTTCGAATGTGTCCAGGAAAATACGCCCATCCATAGGAATGGTCATATTGTTGAATGTCAACATGCTATCGGATAAACCTGAAGCCGGAAGCTTATATTCCTGCTTCTGTAATGGACCCTGCATGATAGGGTACACCGGTTCCGGTGGCGGCTCCAGCCGCGGATCTAAGACATTAACTGTTGTGACGTCACTCATTCTTTTGACAAATTTTCTTATATAAAAATATTAATGTAAAACATATAATAACCAGAAGAAAGAGAAGGATAAGCTGAAGAAGGGAAGTGTGAATCCTCCATTAGGATCACTCATTCTTGCGGGGTCAAATTCTTCAAAAGTTCTTCAATCCAACGACGACACTCTGCATTTGATGCATCACGTGAAGGTTTCCACCTAGGAATTTCGAAACTGAAGAAACAATTCACAGTAACATTTTCCATAATACCTTCACGAACGGCTTTACGTTCCCCCCTCTGTCTTGCATAAAGTAAAATGAGTCTGTTGATAAGTTTACGTAGGATATCCTTTCTTGGATTATATGCATCACCCGTCATGTACGCCCTGTTGATTGCTTCCATGATATCATTGAACTGTCGATCTGTATCATCTCCACCTGGGATATCATACATATCTTCGGTAGAATCTTTCTCAGCCAAGTTAAAAACACACACAAAAGTCTTCTTTTCATCATCATCATCATCATCATCATCATCATCATCATCCTCTTCATCATCTGAAGAAGTCTCACAATCCATAAAAGGTGGTGTAGGACAATCGGCAATTTCCAAATCACTATCATCATCATCATCATCATCATCATCAGTAGGAAGTGTGATGTAGGAAGCATTTTGTGCAGCTTGTGTGAGCATCATCTCCAAAAAAGTCACTCGATCCTCAAGTGACTCAGTAGGAGGAAGAGGGTTTGTTTTTTTATTGGTGTTGTTGTCGTCACTCATTCTTCTCAAAAATCTTCTGACGAAAAACTAAAAAAAAAGAGAGAAGATTAAAAAAAAAAAAAAAAAAAAAAAAAAAAAAAAAAAAAAAAAAAAAAAAATTTAAAAAAACCCAGGGTCAAAAGGAAGGTTAAAAATGAATGTAGTTCCATGTATAAAAATGGTGTACTGACCAGTCTTGAATTTCTGTTAGTCTTTCAATAAGATATTTCTTAAAACTTGCCACGTCATCATCCTCATCCAATTCTGCAAAACTTTTCTGTTCTAAATCTTTTCCAGTTGCGCGTTTGCAACATGAAAGGAATTCTCTAATGACAAATTTCACGTCAATATCTCTTTCATAAACAAATTTTTCTAGGTTATTTGCTTTAATTAAATCTAAAATGTAACGATGGAAATTGCTTTTTCCTTCGTCATTATCTTTGTCGAACGAACGATCACTCATGCCGAAAAAGTTTTCTTCCAAAAGACCAACAAGTGATAGCGAAGTTTATAATGCTTCTCATGGAACTCCAATTTATCTGTATTCAGATATCTCGCGTATGAACCCATCGAATTTACCTAATTTACTTGGAGGACCACATGATAGTGCTATCATTCTTGTACAAGATCCAAGGGATCCTAATGTTGGACATTGGACAGCTGTAGTATATAATCCAAGAAAAGATGAATATTATTTCTTTTCTTCTTATGGTGGACGTCCTGATGAAGAAAAGGTTTCTTTTATGAGCGAACGTGAGCGTGCATTAAGTGGACAAAGTCAAAATTTTATTAGTGATGGACTTAAAAGACTTTTTCTTAAAGGTAAGAAAGTCCATTATAATGAGTTTCCTTATCAACAAGTAAATGATGGTACAAGTACATGTGGAATTTGGGCTGTAGCATTTATTCTAAGTGGAATGAATCCTACACAATTTCATAATTATATTTTACGTAATCACCTCACAGCTGAAAAATTATGGAATAAATATTTCTAAAAAAAAAGAGAGAAGGAATGACTTTAGAATATTCAAGTGAAGAAGATTATTCTAAAGAAGAAGAAGGCTATATGCCTATAGCCTTTACTGAAGAAGGTGAAGTAGCTTATTATAAACCTCCAGATGTAGAAGAAATGCGTGCTTTACCACCTTCAAAAAGACGTAGTGTTCTTGCAAAACTTGCACGTAAACAACGTATTACTAGTGAAAGTGGTAGTGTATGGATGCCTGATTTCTTAAGTCTTGGACGTATTACTTTATTTATACCTGGAAGTCCTGGTGCAGGTAAATCTTTTTTTGCAGCACGTGTTTTAGATAGTTTACCTGAGAATTTCAATGTTTTGTTATTTACTGCTTTGACTGAAGAAGATGAAAACTTTAAAGATTTAAAACAACCTATATTTAGAGTAAAAATGACACCAGAAACATTATCAAAAATCAATCTTGCTTCTATAAGAGAAAGAGGATCAAATATTGTTTTATTATTTGATGATTTTGATAATATACCTAAAGGACGTATTTTAGATGAAGTACAAAGAATTCTACGTGATGTACTTGCGAATGGGCGTGCACACAGTGGTGATGATGAAAGAAATGTTCATGTTATAGTTACTACACACGCACTCAATGATTATATGAAAACTAAATATATCACAGAAAACTGTGATTATATTGCTTTCTTTCCTCAAAGTACTACTTTCTGCCAACTACTACGCTTAGGAATGAAAGTAGGTTTGTCACAAGCACAAATTTCTGCTCTTAGAGCAAGTAGAGAAAGAGTATGCATTATGCATAAAGTTTCCCCTCTTATTATGTTTGAAGGAACATCAATTGAAACAATTTAACAAAAAAAAAAGAGAGAGAGAGAGAGAAGAAATTAGGAAAGATTCATGGTGGGTTGTTGTTGTTGTTGTTGTTGTTGTTGTTGTTGTTGTTGTTGTAGTTGTTGTAGTTGTTGTAGTTGTTGCCGTTGTTGTATTTGTTCTCGTCGTTGTTGTAGTTGTTGTAGTCGTTGTTGTGGTGCTAATCCTGGTGGTAGTGGTTGTGGAACATTAGGAGCTATTTCATCAATTGAAAGTAAACGACTTCCATCATCTAGTGTTTTAGGTTTTCTTTTCACCCCACCTGGATTGGAAACTTGTATTTCTTGTTGTTGTTGCCTTAAATCATTCAACAGTTTACTCCTTACTTGAGGAGAAAATGCTACAAGTTGAAGAGGTGTAAAAGGTTGGACATCTTTATATAAAGATTTCACTAACCCAGTTAAAAAAGATATTTCAAATCCACCAATATCATTTAATACTCTTTCTAAATGGGTTTCTCTGTTACCTCTTTTTTCAGGCAAGCCACTTAAAGGATTTCTAATAGTTGCAGGCTGTAAAGATGATAAACCATTTTTTAGTTCCGTATCACGAGGAGAAACAATATGTTCCTGCAAAATGCGTTGTATATAACTTTGTGCAGTTTTTTCAGGTAAGTTATTCCTCAATATGAAAGAAATAGCTTTCCGTAATGGCTCTTGTCTAACATTTATATAATCTACCACCTTTTCAGCTAAATTATCTAAATTAGTTAGTTGAGGGTAATCTTTTCTCACTTCACTAATAAAAGTCGGCGTCCATTGCTTGATATAATTTAAAATTTCTTCCTTATCGCGCATATTTGTAACATAGGAGTTTGGTCTTTGTCCTTTAATTAACTTTTCCATTTCTTCTAAAGAAACTAATTGTCTTTCAAGAGATCCATGAACAGGATCCATTTCCCGAATAATCTCAGTAACCTCTCTTAGATTAATTGGTTCTAACTCTGTCACCATATCATCAGCAGGAGGAAGTTGGGCAGCAGAAGTAGCAGCAGCAACATCAGCAGGAGTAGCAACACCTTTTGGTTTTGCAACAACTAGGAATTCAGCACTATCATCATACGCTTCTAAAGGTAAATACTTGTGCACTCTTCGTATAACTGTCGTGAATTCATCATTAGTTACCATAGGAGAAACTAATGGAACTCTATATGTTTCAGGAACATTTACTGGGAAAAATTTAGCAATATTTCCCAAAGTAGTATTCATCCCTGCAATTTTCCCAAGAGCATCTTTCTCATTCTCCGTTAATGAACCAAAACTCTTCATTTTTTCTTGCATGCTTTTGACTGTAGCAACTAGGCTTTCATAAAAAGCTTGTAATTGAACTAACCTGGCATCATTTTGACTTGCCCAGTTAATTCTTTCGTTTAATTGATCATCGGTCATAGTTTTCTTCTCAATTACTCCCTTTAATTGGTCAAAAATTGCTTCAAGAACAGTTAAAGATGCTGTCACTTTGCTCATTTCAAGACTAAGATTAGTAAACATTTTTGGTAATCCATTTTCACTTGTAGTACTCATTAACGCTGATAAATTAGTATTTATAGTCTCTTGCTCACTTTTGTTTATACCTACTGCATCTGTTAATGCTCTTACACTAGTTACTATTCCTTGTATTGCAGCATAAATATTTGTAATATCCTGTTGTTTCACGATACTATTTGTTACCGTTGTATTCAAAGTAGTTACTCTTTCTTTCATCTCTCTTACTTCCGTTGCTAGACCAGCAAGAGACTTTATAGTTGGATCGTTTCTTATACAATCACTAATTATATCTTTAATTCTATCTACCTCTTTAGGCTTTACCTGTTCTCCCTCTGTATCATTCATTACATTTCCATCTTGCAAAGCATCTTTACCAAAAATTTTTATAATTGCAGCATTAAGAGTAGTCATCTCCCTTCTAATAGGAGCTATAGCATCTTGTATATCTTTCGCTTTTACTGAAGCAACCACCGGTGCTGGCGGAGCTACTACTTTAGAAACTGTTGCCGCCTCATCAACTGCCATTTCCGTATCTCTCTCCTTCCAATAATCAAGTAAAAGCTTTAATTGTTTAGTATATTCCTTTACAGTAGCATCATCTGGAAATGCTTCTGTCATTGCAGTCTTTGCATTAAAATATTTATCTATTACTTCTCTCATTTCCTTAAATTTATTAATTGTTGCTGCCAGATTTGGTAAAGTATCTTTCAGTGTTTTCCCCCAACTACTTTTTGCTTCGTCCATATACTTTTTAAATAATTTAATAGTAGTGTCAGCAACTTTAGTAAAAAGAGCATTCATCGCCACACCCATCACACTATCATCTGGTGCTTCCGCTATCGCATCTGCATATGCATCTGCATTGATTCCCATCTTTTCAATCAGTTTCAACATACCATCAGACATAATTTTACTTAAAGCATTGTAAAGGTTTAGGTTCTTTTCCCTCTCTGTTACAAAACCTGTAGTATACTCCTCTACAATTCTATTTGCCCAGTCAGTGATTTTTTTTTCTATACTAGGATCTCTGATATTCGGAAAATAGAAATTGATAATTTTTCCTATCATATCATCCCTCTGTTTCTTCATCTCTTCTGTAATTAACAAATTATTATCTTCATCTGTCTTTAAAGCAGATATAAAATCCTTGCCGATAGTTTGTAATCTCGCTAACAACGCAGTAAGTACCTCAGGCTTCAAAACTCTTATAGTTTTTGTACCATAAGTTTCATTGCCAAATGCATCACGACTAACTTTCTTGATATCTTGAACTATTGCATCCTCATAAAGTAATTTATTAAAATATGCATAGATAATATCACTATATTTTATACTATCTGCTTCAGTGTTTGGAAGAGCATTAAGAGCACCTTCCAAACCCTCCTTAAGACCTTTTTGTAAAAAACCTTGAATATCTTTATTTCCTTCTACTGCTCGTTTCACTTGACCGGAAATCGTCCCTTCCAAAGGTTTAAAATCTAAAGCTGATGCTGATATAAGTGTAGGAATATTAGTCTTGCCCGTAGGATCTGCTATAGCTTTATCATAATCACTTTTCATTTGTTGAAGCATTTCTCCAAATTTCGCATCCATAGGACTCTTCAACCCTTTTTGTAAAAAGTCTTGGATATTCTTACTTCCTTCTACTGCTCGTTTCACTTGCCCCGAAATCATGTCTTCCAAAGGTGTAAAATCTAAAGCTGATGCTGATATAAGTGTAGGAATTTTAGTCTTGCCCGTAGGATCTTGTACAGCTTTATCATATTCATCTTTCATTTTTCCAAACAACTTTTTAAGTTTCGCATCCATTTCAGTCTTTAACTGTTCTTTAAATTTGCCATCCTTCGCAAAATTCTTAGTAAATACACCAATAACAGCAGCAGCTAATTCTTGTCTATCTATATCCGGTTTCGCATCCTTTATAATATCTAAAATGGCAGAACCTACAGCATCTTTAACAACTTCCATATCGTACAATACTCCATTACTTCTTCGCATCTTTCCTATCCCCTTTTTACCTAAAATATCTTGTATTCTTTCTGTTATTTTGTCCTTAACTTTCTTTCTCTCTTCTTCATCGCCGTTCACCATTTTAAAAAATTGTTCGGTATCATAGTTGAAACCAGTCAAAGCATTAATTACAGCTTTCGCTAATGGTGCATAAAGTGCTTCTCTAACTTCATCATAATAAGGATTACCTTTTCCGTCTTCTTTTTTCATAAACATCTTATTAAATTCCTCTTGATCAAGTATCCCCTCTATAATAGACATAACTTGTGAACCTAAAGCTCTCTGTGCCTTTGTCATCTGTGCAGCTGTAGGTATAACAGGTATCTGGCTAAGAGTATTTGCTAATCTCGTATCAAGATTATTCCTAATACCTTCTGCAATGGCATCCGTTATCTCTCGTGTCGTTTTTGCATCTTTCACACCTCGACTCAAAATATCCCCCCATGGTCCATCATCAACCTTTTTAAAGGCCGCTAAAGATTTCGCTAGTGCTTGAGCAAATGCAGGTATTTGTGCATCTAAATTCATACCATTATTATCCGCAATACTCTTCACACCTTGAAGTACTTCATTAATAATATGACGATAAACATCATATCGACGTTTAATGCTATCATATGTAGGAGAACCTGGCGCTACACCTCTTAAGTCTTTCTCTTCCGCTTCTTTAAGAGCATCTTCCCCTTGGATATCAACTATAGGATCTCTTGAGGACATTTGATTTATAGTTGGATTTAAATTCACAGGGGCGGAAGGAATAGATATAGGTGCAGGTGCAGGTGCAGGTACAGGTGCAGGTGCAGGTACAGGTGCAGGCTGGGGGTTGGCTCTAGATTGCTCTATCAGCTCAAACATATCTATTTGATCGTGTGCTCCGCCCCATCTATTTATGCGCGCCGACGTGATGGGTAAACCGTTCGGCGCGAACGCCCCCCCCATCCTGTACCAACAAATGGCCCTTCCAAGTACCTTGTGTTTGCATCACCCTGGTGCTTCACATCTAAAATACGCATAACATCATAGTCACCATAAACAGAAGGAGAAGCTCCCTTGACCTCAATCCGAGAACGTTGTGGAGTAAAATGGAATAATGGATTGGTTGGATCATATGGTGTACTAATACGTTGATTATATAACCATGTTTCTTTTCCTCCTCCATACACACCATCCTTGAAATCACGATAGTATTCTTCCCACCGTGAAAACCTATCTGGATCCTGCTTAGGAGGTAAAGTACGCATAAGCTCCGCAATCTTAATTAAAGCAATCCTCTCTCTTTCATTAAGAGCTGGATTTGTAGCTTTAATCTGCAGAACATCATAAGCCAAAAACCATGGAACATATCGATAAAATTCATGAGGAGCAGTGTCACCAATATTCAAACTGCCAGATTTAACCACAGCTGCTTTATCCCATGCATCCCAAGTGAACGAAGAGAGATCACCCATATGAATACCACTCAACTCGGCAGCTTTTTTTGTCAAAGCCATATAAACTTCATCAGCCATAGTCACACTAAGGCTGGCATAGTCCTTCATGCTTGAAGCATTGCTAGTACCATAAAGTTGACGATCATATAATGGTTTCATTTCAGCCTCTCCAATAGCACCACCCCGTTTCCTGCAACGTGCAGGATAACGTCCACCAACACGCTTCATTTTTTTTTCCACAAAAATAAACAATCACTCCTTCACTTCTTATAAATTAGTTTTATTATTAAAAGAAGATGATGAATATAAACTAATTGATGTAGGAAATAAAATAGGATATATATATCTAACGACGACGACGACGAACACCACGCTTACGACGAGTAATTCCGGATCCTCTATAACCAGATCCACTAGTCGTCGTAGATGTTTTCGTAGTTCGACGCCGCTTCGTGCGCTTACGTCGATATCGTCCTCCATATAGCATAGCGTTCTTTGATGTGTAATACTTAGTCATTCAGTCCTTCACATATATATTTGATCAAAAATATAATATAATAAAAACGAAGGAATGAACGAAGAATATTATCGTGCAAATTTTAGTTCTGCTACTTCAACTTATCAAACAAAAGATTCTGAAGGAAACAGACTAGCTGTCTTAGATGTTCAACTCCCTTCTACTCTACTTGATCCTGAAAGTGAAATCCAAGATGCTAGCGTCATGTTGACAAAAGCATCAATTCCTCTAAGTGCTATTCCTAAAGTAGAATTAGAAGTTTCAACAGTGGGCAAAGGAAAAAATAGTATTTATTCTTTAATTACAGATTGTGGTTTTTGTCTTGGAAATTGGTTTTATGCTACTCGTGAAAACAGTAATTCTGGTGGTTTAGCAAATCGTATTTTCCCAAATTCTGATACAGTCACTTATCCAATGAGTCAAATCGCTGGAGTTTATTCAACTCTTTCAAAAAACTTTAGAGCAAGCTCCCGAGATGAGTTATTAAAAAAACATAGTCCTATCACATATACAAATCTAACTTTATTTGAAAATGATTTGAATCTGACTCTCGAAAGAGTTTATGGATCGGTAGGACCGCTTGTAAATAACTATAATAACACTTGGAAATTCCCTAGAATTAAGATCCATTTCGAAGAAGATACATTTAAAATCCTTATCGAACATCTTGATTGGGATGGTAACAATAATAATAATATGCGGCCATTATGTGGAAACTCTTCTTATGCCAGAGCTCATAATTATTTTAGTATTTTTATCTCCCGTAGTTTAGCTGAACTTTTACATGGTCTTCCTTTAGTCGATGTCAGTTCTTATTATGATAAATTCACTACCGATCAAGATTTGGAAGCCTTTAGAAAATATGGTGCTTATGCTATTGTTTTAGAAAATCTGATTCCAACCTATGAACAAGATGATAATGGAGTTAGTTTCGAAGTGTTCACTTTTCATTTCTTTAATCCTTTATCCCTTTGTCCATTAAATTCCATCGTCATCTATTCTTCAAACTTCCCCATCGAAGGTCAAACTCATGGTATTGCTTCCGAAACAGGCCTTACTTCAGGATCTGCACAAACATCAAGTATGTATATCTTAGATGTTTTTTATCCTCTACTTACAAGTGAAAAAGATTTGGAGGATGTCCTTATTATTTCTAAGGATGCTGTAACTAATACAGCACCTGCAAAAATTTCACCTTCAGCTTTGACTTTCATGCACAACATCACTTTCAACTTCGGCTACATCACTAAGAAAGGTTACCTTCGCCCCATCATTATCCCTCCCAATGCAAATCTTTCTTTCCAACTTACTTTCATTTTATATTCTTAAGAAGAAATTATAGACTCTATCTCACTCATGGTAAGAGGAGAGGTAGTATCAAAAGGAATAGGATTACCATCACTTCCAGGAAGAGGATTATATCCGAATGCATGCGTCGAGATACCATCTGCTAACACTAAACGTTTCCCATCATCACCACTCAATGCACGTCGTTCATTCTCTAATGTACGTACTGTAAAACCTGTCCTTTGGAAAACTAAATTCCTTTTAGCCACAGTCAACATCTCAAACAATGCTCGAGCATAATCTTTGAATGAAAGTTCCTCTTGTGCTGCATGCGTAGTTCCTTTAGCTTTCTGACAAACTTTCCCATCTTCCGTCTCATAGAAATATGACTTTGCCCTAAGTCCCACATATCGCTTTATTCCATATTTCATACCAGTCTCACTCTTAATTTGTCCTCCAATCGATCCAATTAAACCTGGCTCTCTCTCCGTCATATCCTTGAACAATTCCTCCGTGCTTGTTATCTCCATTGGATGTTCTATCTTGATGATAAAACTATCAGTATCCGTATACAAAAGTTCCACATTCTCTCTTCCATATAAAGGTATGATCTTCTCATAAAACAACTTGTACATATGGAGTTTCGCATATTCCGTAACAATTGCTCCAATATATGTTGGTTTATTTAACACAACCTTCTCACCATCAAGCTTGACAACTGTACTCTCCCCATTCATATACCCTATCTGTGCAACATTACCTTCTTCAAGAAGATGTTGAAGTTGTCCTTTATCTCTAATGACTTTGCATTTCCCATGATTAAATGGATTCTCAAATGTCTTCCCATATAACGAATTCCCTGCCAACTTATAAAACATCTTCCCCATTGGATCACTACGTTCATTTCTCAATCGTATGTTCTTCTCCACATACGATGCCAAATAATTCCTCTCATTAAATCTCACAATCGTATACACCCCTTCCACTTTCATTCCTCGTTTCAAATACCATTGTAGAATCCTCCAATGCGTACAATAATGTTTCTTGTCCTGTAATGTCGCAACCAACCCTTCAAAATGTGGTGGATCCTCTTCTTCATTCACTTCATGCCATCTTCTCATGTATGCACTTGCCTCATAATCTTGCGAAGGTATAACTCTATGCTCTGGTGCATATGGGAAATCATCAGTCTCTTCATGAAGCTCTCTTGGATATACCAAATCAATCTCAGCACAAAATCCACAATCACCTTTCCTCTCACATTCCTCAATCAATGACAAAATAAATGCTTGTGCGTCCTCTCCTTCATATCCTCTAACATTCACCAAGTTCAACTCTCCACAAGGATACTTCTCACGCATAACAAAAGGATAAAGCCCATTCACATCCAAGTAAATAATAGATGAAGATACACCATCTGCTGTTGCATACCGTTTGCTTGCACATGTTACTCCACCTCTTGTCATCGCCTTGAAAAACAATGCTTCATGTGCTGAACGATATAAAGGTAGTTTAAGCTCCGGATCATTACGCAAAAATGCATGCCATGTAGCTGAAGGCATACCAACATAGTTGCTCAAAATCACATGGTGCGTCTCCATAAAAGCTTCTTGTGCATGCATAAATATATCACTGAGCTGCATCACATCACACATTAGATATATGTTATGATAGTCCCTTGCTGTTGTGCACCTAAAAACTTCTCCAACTCGTTTAGCATGTTTATATGCTTCTTCCAAATTCGTTCCTGCTTTGAAATATTCAACACCATTCCTGAACACTTCCAATAAAGCCCCAAAACTCTCATCCAACTTCTCCTTCCTATCAAACCACGTATAAGGAAAAGGATTCTTCTTCAAGATAAAGTTCACTTCTCTTGCCATTAATCCATATCGCCTGCGCATCTGTTCAAAGAACCGAGGAAACCTTTGTCTATTCTCATCATAGTTGCCAGTCTTGCTTTTACTACTATCAACCAATGCTTCCAAACTTAAACTCAAAAACTGAAATGTATCCCCCACAACAATAGTCAGTTTAGGATTCTTCTTTGATATCAGGCGCATCTGTTGAAACTTATTCAGTTGCTTCATCACACCTTCGATGTTCCACTCCCTTGCCATCTCACTTTCAGTAGCCCACTTGAAAATAAAATTCGAATCATAATTCATTGCGTTGTGAAACATCACTTTCGCCTTTGTTATACCATTATCTGCACAAGCCAAAACAATCTTCACCATCATGTCTTCAATAGTCTTACCAATATAAAACCTCCTCAAGTTCTCGCAATACAGTCCATAAGACATAATACTATGTTCACCACTTTCCCTATCAATGGCAGATTCAAAATCACCAAAAAATATATATTCTTCCTCATAATCTCGTTTCTCTTGTTCCATATCATAACTCTCTCCTTCCAAATACGGTTTATACATCTCTCTTGGTAAACCTGAAGGAACTTCCATCAATTCCACATGCCTATACCCACTGCGTCCTCTCATGAAACATTCCCTCTTGTGCATCGTGTACTCTTCCCTTGTACGAAACTCCAACATACACTTGTTACAATGTCCTTCAATTGGTTCATCAATTATATCCATCAAGCTGCTCATACTATACATATTCTCTCCAATCTCAACACACACATGATGATACATCATATCTCTGCTCATAAATGATCGCGCACATTTAGAACATGTATAAAATATCTTTCCTTCATTTGCCCTAAAAAATTGTCTCACATTCCTTATCAAACAATAATGCGCCTGCCCGCTCTTGCTCACAAAACATAACATATTAATCGCAGCTCTCTTCGTTGTTTGACAACATGGGAAAATATGTTTGCCTTTCTTTCGATTGTCCAATATATAAATGTTGACACCAATATCTTGTGGTAAATGCTTGCGACAGAACTCACTCACTTTCACTTGAAGTTCAAGAAATGTCATACGTTGAAGATCATCAGAATCACGAAAAATACCCAATAAATCCTCCCCCTCATACTCCTTACGCACTCCAGGATAAATATAAGCTTTGACCTTTCGCACATATTCAAGAACTTTATCCGAGATTCCTGGGAAGTATTCACCAATCGTGATCAAATCGTGATGCGCAAAACCTCCACTCAATGGATCACTATGTTCTTCCAATATCCTTGCTTCACATGTCAAATTCAGTAAACCACCAAGCACACAATACTCAAAACAAAAATTGTCCATCATGTTCCTCGGTATAAATAAACTTCTTGCTCCACACCTTTCCACAATCTCTTCTTCCAATTCCTGTGTCCATGATCCTCCAATATACCTCCCATCCAATGTCCAAATCTTGACTCGAATGTAAACAGGCTGTCCACCACGGAATGAATATCCACTTTCTGCACCTCTATCAGCATCTTTCCAAGTACCATCATACGATGAAAGGGATGCCTCTATCTCTGCAACAACACGAGCAAACTGCGCTAAAGTTAAGGTGCTCAATCTGACTGCATTATCTTGTCCACTAAAACGGTTGCTGTTCGTTGTACGAAGAAAAACACCACCATCATTCCCCATCACTTGAGCTCTGTCTGTATCCATAACAAGACTGAGGCGAAAGTACTCATTTGGATTCAGCGGATGTTCAGGCCTCTCAAGCAGCGACATAAATAAAAGCAAAAGATATGAAGGAATCCTTCCAACACTACTTTTATCTGCTCGCAACTCTAACGGTTCACCATTATTAATAGGCTGAACACTACCTCGTGTCATATCACCTGTTGCTTTCCTAGTAATCCATAACCACCTCCATCTATAGGCATCATCAAGTGCCCTAAATGTATCCAAAAAAAGTGGACGCCCTCTACGCAATCTGAAAAGTGGAGCAAAAACAGTATTCCAATACCACGTCCTATCAAGATCCGCATTCACTTCCCTTAAAGTTTCATAATGTCCTGGTACCACTCTTGGAACAAGTGCTCCTTCAGCTGCTGCTGCTGCTGCTGCTGCTGCTGCTCCATCTTCATCTTCATCTGCTTCACCTAGAGCTGGAAGTGCTCCATCATCCATAGCTTCCCCATCTTCTTCTTCCTCATCTTCTTCTTCTTCCTCATCTTCTTCTTCTTCCTCATCTTCTTCCTCATCTTCTTCCTCATCACTCATATCATCATATACAAAGTGAGGTCTTCCATCTTCATCCACTTCAATATGTGCGAGTCCTCTATCCCTATCCCTTCGTTGTCTTGATGTTAGACTAGATTCAAGAACAAGAATCCGAAAAAGATCATCAGGTATACCCCCTTGACTTCGGAAGGGGTAACTCATTTTTTCCAAAAAAAAAACAAAAAACAAAAAAAAACAATCCTCTTCCTGGAAAAAAAAAAAACGATTTAAATGAGAAAAAAGTGCACCTTTTATAAATCAGAATTGTAGAAGCTTCCATAAGTGCTTGTCATGTTATGGGTTTGCGTCTTTGGGGTTCTGGAGTTTGGGGATTTGGAGTTTTGGGGATTTGGGTTTGGGGTTTTGGGGTTTGAGAGTTTGGGAGAACTGGGGAATTGGGTCTAGGGTTCGAAGGCGCGAGCGGGTTAGGGTTAGGGTTAGGGTTAGGGTTAGGGTTAGGGTTAGGGTTAGGGTTAG
>OCHN01001446.1_pt1 | contig 19113 bp, 15 predicted proteins | sample 1538911 | NCBI WGS metagenome assembly OCHN01 (sample SAMN04571736, study PRJEB22368) | human gut metagenome | biome: human gut; material: stool | host: Homo sapiens | place: Luxembourg | collected 2013-01-11 | reverse complement strand
GGTGGATTCCGTCTTGCCATGAAAAGTAACAATGTCAAATGTGTATTCTCGTCCGATAACGACAAATTTGCACAACAAACCTACGAGGCGAATTTTCACGAGGTTCCGACTGGTGATATAAAGGCTGTAGAGGCAAAGGATATACCCCATTTTGACATTCTAACAGCTGGATTTCCATGTCAGCCGTTTAGTTATGCAGGAGAAAAACAAGGTTTTAATGATGAAGTTAGAGGTACTCTATTTTTTGATGTGTGTCGAATCTTAGAATACCATAAACCACCAATGGTTTTTCTTGAGAATGTTAAAGGACTAAAATCACACGATAAAGGCAAGACTCTCCAAATTGTTTTAGATAGCCTAAGAAAACTTGGTTATTATCCACACTGGACTATTTTATCTTCTTTGGATTATGGGCTTCCTCAGAAAAGAGAAAGATGGTATTGTGTCGCATTTAGAAGTGATATTAATTTTGAATGGCCGAAGCCTATTGGTGGGCATCCTGTATTGCGAGATATAGTGGATATTAATGATCATAATCCTTCATTGGATATATCTAAATTTGAGCTTGACAGAATTGACTATCATTTTGCAAAAGCAAAGCCAGGTGATAGAATTCAGCATGACAACTCTAAGTATAAGCCCAATACGAAGAAAGGAAAATATGGAGTGTTTTCATTCCAAAAGCCTGATGGTTCTTTGAGATTTCATGTAGGAGACCCTGCAAAAACTCAAATACAAGAGGCTTTTTATTCGTGCCTTGACACGTATGCCTCCACTATTATAGCCAACAGAACACCTAAGTTATGGGATATTCGTAGAAAGTTATCAGTCCTTGAATCCAAAAGGCTCCAAGGTTTCCCTGATGATTTTATTTTCCCTGTTTCTGATGCTCAAGCATATAAACAATTAGGAAATTCAGTTAGTGTGCCAATCATTGAAAAGATAATGGCGAACATGATAAAAACTTACGAGAAAACTTTTGAAAAATGAAATATATAAGTGTTAAGTCTGTTGTTGAAGCTTATAAGGGATTTCAAGACTGCATGACCAATAAGTCGTGGGGGTACTTAGCTTTGCTAAAAGGCTGTAACAATAGCATTACGCCATCTGTACCTTATGAAATAAATCTTGATAGTGTTTCCAATTTTCTTGAAAACATATTCAATTTAAGCCAAGCCAAAAGACAATATAATAGTGGACGTTTTTTGTATGTGGTATTTTCCAATAAATGGGAAACATACTTTAACGACCAAGGGAAACATATACCCAATATCTATGACATTGCTGTTTGGGCGTATCGTAGAGATTCCTTTGAGGATAATGTTACCATTGAAGATATAATTCAAAAATTTGCCAAAGAATTTAATATACCATTGAGTATTGTTTCGAAATGTTTCGATACTCATGCTAAAAATATTGAGTTTGTAAATTCTTTGTATCAAGAAAGTACGCTAAAAATAGAACTAAAGAACATTGGCGTAGATGTGTCAAAAGAAAATATTGACGCAAAGAGAGGTTGTGTTGTAGCATCCCCAGGAGAAATAAGCCGTGGCCCTTTTATTCAAACTCTATATGCAGGATTAGAGATAACAGATTATGTATTAATCTTACAATCTAACTATTATTCTCTATATAGAAAAGCGAAAAATTCTAATAATACGAAAGGTAGAATAAAGCCTAATGCGCATTTTTTACATATCTCTTATCTCACTGCCCTCCGTACCAAGCCCTTCATGCTTCTTGCTGGTATCAGTGGTACCGGCAAGAGCCGTATCGTGCGTAAGTTAGCACAGGCGACAGTAACAGAGGAGTTGCAAAGAGCAAATGGTTATACGGGCAAAGACTTTGCCAATGACCGTTGGACGTTACATTCGCCAGCCAACTTTGAACTGATACAAGTGAAGCCGAATTGGCACAACTCAATGGATGTAATCGGTTATTTATCGAATATTCCAAGTCCGCACTATGTATTCACTCCATTCATTGAGTTTATCGTTAAGGCATGGCAACATCCCAAAGTGCCGTTCTTCTTGTGTCTCGATGAAATGAACCTTGCTCCTGTAGAGGAATACTTCGCGGAGTTTCTGAGTGCTATAGAGAGTCGCAGCTTTGAGGGTGGAGAGTACTTGACAGACACAATCATCAAGCCATTCAACTCGTTTGGAGAAGATGTGGCGAAAATGATGGTAAACACGTTGTTCCCAAATTTTACAGCTGGTGATACGGAATCAGCAACCACAAAGATTATCAAGCATTTCCGCATAAAAGGTCTGACCCTGCCCAAGAATCTCATTGTCATCGGTACGATAAACATGGACGAGACAACTTTCTCATTCTCACGCAAAGTGCTTGACAGGGCCATGTCGGTAGAGATGAATGAAGTGAACTATGATAGTTTCTTGAACGACACGACAGACGATGACCTTAAAGCAATTGTACAGGCATTTGAGGAAAACGATGATGCCGACTTGAACGCCCTGCTTGTAGATCGTCACATTGAAGCAAAGGAAATCATAGATGAGTTGGGCGATGATGCAAAGTTTGCTATTGACTATCTGAAACGTATCAATGCTCTGCTTGAAGGCACTCCATTCAAACTTGGCTATCGTGCCGCTAACGAAGCGTTGATATATCTGCAAGCATCGAATGAGTTCGGTCATACCGACCGCATAGCTGCGCTTGACAACTTTACGCTAATGAAGATATTATCACGCATAGAAGGCGATGAAACGAAACTGAAAATCACCGACTCGGGAGCAGACAAAGAACGCATAGCCAATGCCAGTGTGAACGTAGATGCCGCCAAGCAATATGGCGACTTGAACATACTCACAGCATTGCGGAATATCATCACACAAATGTTGGGCGAATCGGGTAATACAGATGTAGAGAGTAATGTTACAGAAGAAACGGCAACAGAGAGTGGAGAGGAAATGATTTTCACAGAGCAGGAAAAGAAAGAGTTGCAGTCCATAAAGAAGATAGACAGCATGCTCAGTCAACTGAAACGTGACCATTTCGTTTCTTTCTGGAATTAAACACTCATATCGAAAAAGCATGGCAAGCGTTTTCAACTTTGAAGTGACAAACGAGGACTTGTCGGTAAGGTTCTCTTGTCCTAATCACGAGCGGAGAATAGCCGAAACTATCCGCAATCTTTGCATCGACACTGACGAACAAGACAGTGCCGCAAAGTTGTTGTGCCGCTACACATCAGAAGCACAGCATGTCAAGTTCTCTTTTGACGGAAACGTACAGGAGGGGAATGACATTCGCCATGAGGCTGTTTTCTTTGAGAACACAGAATATCCGCTTATTGTGCGTGGTAAGGGCAAGAACTTAGAAGAATTGTCACTTGCTATCAACGACCATCTGCGCACCGATGGTAAGGACAAAAGCACCATTATCAGTACTGGCGATGAACTGTACGGCTCACTGAACTTTCACAATCAAGTGGGCATGACCGACTTCTGCATCAGCTACAAGGTGAAAGGAGAAGAGCAGACAAAGGAACTGAGGTTCATGACAGAGGTATTGAGCTATAAACTTGATTATCGCTCAGACTTGAAAACGATTATCTCAGACATAGAGCATGAATATGCCATGCTGAGCACATCGTTTCTGAAGGACACCTATCTCAGTATGCGTCAAGGCACAGGTGAAAGCAATCCGCTGATATGGTGGCAGATATTCAAGTCGTGCTATGCCGACATCATGACAGCAGCTCGGCAAATCATAGACCGCCCCAAGCGGAGATTGCGCTCTGTAGCTAAATACGAGAGAGCGGAGCGCATGGCATATATTCCAAGAGAACTGGAAAATGAATACCAAATGCACAAAGACAATCCTGCTCATCTATACCGCACTGAGGAACTTACGCTAAGCCACGACACAATAGAGAATCGCTTTTTGAAATATGCTATTCGGGAAATGACGCGCTACTTTACTGTGGTGAAAGAACATATCATGATCGCCATGCACCTTGACGACCCGATGCGCATAGACACTTCGCTCTGCGATATGGAGAATGAGCTGATGCAACTTTCAAATAATGCTTTCTTTCGAGGCGTAGGACAGTTCAAGGGCTTTACGCAAGATAACCTCGTTATGAAGCAAGCCCAAGGTTACAAAACCATTATGGAAAAATGGGTGGAACTGCAACAGGGCTACGAGTTGGAGGATGGTATGCGGAAACTGGAGGTGAAGGACATCTGCGACCTTTATGAGATATGGTGCTTCATTAAGGTGAAGAACATTGTGCAGGACGTGATGAAGGAATTGGGCAAGGATGCCAAACCCAAGGTGAACGGAAGAGACATTACCAACGACTTTATTCCACAACTCGTATATGGCGGTTCGGTGAGTTTCATCAACCAAGCTGGCATTGAGTTGGCAAGCGTATGCAACAATGCTGAGGTACATAAAGGCAAATCCCTTTCAGCCATTAGAGGAACAAACACCATGACTACGGTGCAGCGTCCTGACATTGTGCTGAGACTGAGCAAGCAGACAGAAGGTAATATGAAGTTTACCTATCTGTTTGATGCAAAATACCGCATAGCCGACTCGTGATGCCATATATTACACCGAGGAAGGACGCGACCATGAACATTTGAAGAAAGAGATTATTGCAGGTTATGTGCTGTTTCCTGGCCGCATACCATTAGAAGCACTTGACGCAGAGAATGGCGACTATTACTATCAGCAGTCAAACCGTTTGATTGGTATCGGTGCTTTCCCTTTGCGTCCCGATCAAGAGAAGCATGCCAATGACGGAAGCATTATTGTAAATGCCAACAGTTCAGAGCAAGCCTTGCGCAGACAGATTCGCCATTGGCTTGAAGATGACAACGGACGAGAGCAGTTGCTTGAAGAAAGCATACCTCAAAAGGGTTTGGAATATTCGGATGAACCTGTAAACAAAGGAACTTTCTACATTGCATCAGTAGATGGGCATGTGAATGCCACCAAGGAACTGGTGCAGAACGGTCAAAGTGATGTCTTCTTCTCTGGCTATATGTCCATACTTTCGGGTGTTGATTTCCAAAAGATAAAATACTTTGCGCCTGTGGACAACCACTTGGTAAAAGGATATTATCAAGTGCTTTCAGTAGAAGTAATGGATATGAGTGAAATTCTTGCGAAAGAGAAAGCGAAAGCGACAGGGCAAGCCAAAAACTACAAAGGTTATGACAAACCAATCCGCATTTGCTTGAAATTAGGGAAATATACTCAGCTATCCTCTCCTTTTATCTACGGACTTGACAGCAACGCATCCAAGGGTATTGCTATGACAAGGAAGGAGTTTAAGGAGTATTGCAATAGAGCGAAAGGTAATAGATAATAGAAGAAAGGTTACCAAGATTTAGTTTATCAAGGTAACCTTCTTTTATATTTCATAAATCACTCATCTATAATGCGTAATCTATTGATTTTCAAAGCAATGATACATATTTTATCCAAAAGTCAAGACTATTCATAGTTAATTTTATCCAAAAGTCAAGGCTATTAGTATTATTATTGCTCTTTTCGACAGACTTTTGAAATAGAAATAGCAACACATATTTTATTAACAATACAAAACATATTATCTCCTTTTTTGGGAAAGAATGTTAAATAGAGATTCTTTCAATAAACCATCTTTTATTTTATTCATCACACCTTTGTTTTTCGGATAAGAAAACTGCATGCCAAGGGATTGGTAGCAAAAAGTCTGATGACTTTACGACATTGAAAATGTTAGGTGACTTGAAAGTATCAAATAAAAAGTATATACAACAGGTGACAATTTTAAAATCAAGTATTATATAAACAATGAACACAAAGAAGCTATTTATGATGGCATTGCTTGCAGCATCGCTACCGCTACATGGGTGGGCTAAGCAATGGACATTGAAGGATTGCATCGATTATGCAATTCAAAACAACATCAGTTTGCAGAAAACAAGACTGCAGATGTTGAGCACGAAAGAGGATGTGAAACAGGCACAGGCAGAATTGTTGCCTTCGCTTAGTTTCTCAACCTCGCAGAATGTAAACTATAATCCATGGCCTGAAACAAACCGCGCCACAGTAACCAATGGTTATGTGGAAACGAGTGTGGACAAGGTGTATTATAATGGTTCGTATGGACTGAACCTAAATTGGACGGTATGGAATGGCAACCGCAATCGCAACCAGCTGAAGCTCGACAAGATTACTGCAGAGCAAGCAGAACTTGACAGCGCAACTACTGCCAACAGTATTCAAGAACAGATTGCGCAGCTGTATGTTCAGATACTTTATTCTGCCGACGCTGTTGACGTGTGCAAGCAGAGCTTGGAGACAAGTAGTGTGAACGAGGCTCGTGGCAAGGAGTTTGTGAATGTAGGCAAGATGTCGAAAGCAGACCTTGCACAGCTCACAGCACAAAGAGCTAAGGACGAATATTCGCTCGTAGAGGCTGAAAGCAATTTGAAGAATTATAAGCGACAGATGAAGCAACTGTTGCAGATAACGAGCGAAGAAGAATTTGATGTTGCTATGCCAACTTCTACCGACGAGATGGCAATGGAGACTATCCCTACCCTAGCTTCTGTTTATACAGCAGCCCTGGATTCTCGTCCTGAGATAAAGAATGCGCAGTTGGGTATCGATGGTAGCGAACTAAGCATAAAAATGGCTAAGGCACAGCGCATGCCAACAATAGGCTTTAATGCTAGTGCTATGACAAATACTACATCAATGAGTTCGAAAGAATGGGGTACTCAGCTAAAGAATAATTTCAGCACTGGTGCTGGCGTAACTCTCAGCATTCCAATCTTCGACAATCGCCAAAGCAAGACTGCTATAAGAAAAGCAAAGATTCAGCAACAGCAATATCAGCTCGACTTGCAAGATAAGCAGACTACTCTGTATTCTACAATAGAGAATTATTGGCTACAGGCTACTACAAATCAGAGTAAATTCCGTGCAGCGAAGGCTAACACCACAAGCGCACAAGAGAGCTACGACTTGCTGAGCGAGCAGTTCCGCCTTGGACTAAAGAATACTGTAGAACTGATGACAGGCAAAACGAATCTGCTGACAGCGCAGCAAAACGAACTACAAAGCAAATACCTCACCATATTAAATATGAATATGCTCGACTTTTATAAAGGTAAAAAAGTAAAAGAGTAAAAAGGTAAAAGGGTAAAAAAGTAAAAGAGTATAAAAATCAAAGCTAAATATGAAAAAAATAAGCAAAGTATGGATAGCTGTAGGCATAGTTGCAGTCGTGGCTATCGCAGCCTGGCTGATGTCGGGTGGTAAGAAGAAGGAGGATGTGCAATTCGTCACAGAAAAGGTGGCAAAGTCGACCATCCAGAATAGCATCACCGCCACAGGTACCATAGAGGCTGTGACTTCGGTAACGGTTGGTACACAGGTGTCGGGTATAGTAAACAAACTGTATGTTGACTACAACTCTGTGGTTAAGAAGGGACAGGTGATAGCAGAGCTCGACAAGACAAACTTGGTTAGCGCCCTAAACGCAGCAAAGGCAAATTTGCAGAGTGCTAAAGCTAATCAGCAGAGTGCGCAGGCTAATTTAAACTATCAGCTTGCAAACTATAATCGCTATAAGACTCTTTATCAGAAGGGATTGGTTAGCGCCAACGATTATGAGTCTGCCCATCTTTCGTATCAGCAGGCTAAAGAGCAGGCTAACGCAAATCTACAGAGCGTGAAGTCGGCACAAGAAGAGGTGCAGCGTGCACAGACTAACCTTGGCTATGCTACCATCACATCGCCTATCGATGGCGTGGTAATTTCGAAGAGCGTAGAGGAAGGACAGACTGTGGCAGCAAGCTTCAGTACTCCGGAACTCTTTACCATAGCCAAAGACTTGACAAACATGCAGGTTGTGGCAGATGTCGACGAGGCTGATATAGGCGATGTTGCTGTTGGCGAACGCGTAACTTTCACCGTAGATGCTTATCCTAACGACACTTTCGAGGGTACAGTAAAGCAGGTTCGTTTGCAAGCTACTACTACCAACAACGTTGTGACATACGAGGTTGTGATTAGCGCACCAAACGCAGAATTGAAGCTTAAGCCAGGTCTTACTGCCAACGTAACAATTTATACTGCCGAGCGCCAGGGTGTGACTTGCGCTACTGCTAAAGCCCTCCGCTTTACTCCAACTAAAGAGACTGTTGGAAACAGAAAAATCGTTGATTGCAATGGTAAGAATAAGGTGTGGACTCTCGAGGGCAACACATTGAAGGCTCATGCGGTGAAGATTGGTATGACCGATGGTATCCATACAGAAATTATCAGTGGTATTGGCGAAGGTGCAGAGATTATCACCGAACTAAAAGTGATAACAGCCGACGATGAAGCCGAAGCTACAGCTTCTGGCGAAAAGAGTCCTTTTGCTCCAGGCCCTCCGGGAAAAAAGAAAAAGTAAAAAGGTAAAAGAGTAAAAGAGTAAAAAGGTAAAAAAATAAAAGAGTAAATTATCATGGAAACGAATGATAACAGAAAGGTGGTGATAGAGCTTCAAGATGTGAAGCGCGACTTCATGGTTGGCGACGAGACTGTTCATGCTTTGCGTGGCGTATCGTTTAAGATTTATGAAGGCGAATTTGTCACCATCATGGGAAAGTCGGGTTCAGGAAAGTCTACCCTACTCAACCAGCTTGGCTGCTTGGATACTCCATCAAGTGGCGAATATCTTCTTGATGGTATTTTATATTCCAGAACTATAATCTTCTGCCTAAGACTACGAGCGTTGAGAATGTTGAACTTCCGCTGATGTATAATGCAGAGGTTACTGCCGAGGAGAGACAGAAGCGTGCAATAGCAGCATTGACGGCAGTTGGTTTGGGTGAGCGCTTGTATCACAAATCAAACCAGATGTCGGGTGGTCAGATGCAGCGTGTAGCCATTGCTCGTGCATTAGTAAACAATCCTGCCGTAATTCTTGCTGACGAGGCAACAGGTAACCTCGACACTCGTACCAGCTTCGAGATATTGGTATTGTTTCAAAAGCTTTATGCCGAAGGACGCACCATCATCTTTGTAACCCACAACCCCGATATTGCTAACTATAGCAGCAGAAATATCGAGCTTAGGGATGGCAGAGTGATTAGCGACAAGATTAACGACCATGTGCTCTCTGCGGCTGAAGGATTGGCAGCGCTACCTGCGAATACGGATGAGTAAGAAGTGAAGAACGAAGAATGAAGAGTGAAGAACGAAGAGTGAAGAACGAAGAGTGAAGAACGAAGAGTGAAGAGTGAATAATTTAGATGAAGAATTCTATGCTCTAAATTCTATAATTAATATATTATGAACTACAGCAATCTTTTCAAAATAGCCCTACGCGCAATAGGTGCCAACAAGATGCGCTCGTTTCTTACCGCATTGGGAATCATCATCGGTGTGGCTTCGGTCATCACGATGCTTGCCATCGGTCAGGGTTCGAAGCGAAGCATTCAGGCTAATATTGCCGAAATGGGCTCAAATATGATTATGATTCAGCCTGGTGCCGATATGCGTGGCGGAGTTAGACAGGACGCTTCAGCTATGGAGACTCTGAAAATGACCGACTACGAAGGTATTAAGAATGAATGTAATTATATCAAGGCTATTAGTCCGCTGGTGAGTAAAAGCGGACAATGGATTTATGGCAATAACAATACTCCATCGTCGCTCTATGGCATCAACCAAGACTATCTGGAGATACGACAGTTGAGCGTTGACGAAGGCGAAATGTTTACCGATGCCGACATCAAGTCGAGTGCCAAGGTGTGTATCTTGGGACAAACTGTTGTCGACAATCTTTTCCCTGATGGCTCCGATCCTATGGGCAAGGTGGTGAGATTTAATTCCATTCCGTTCCGCGTGATTGGTGTGCTGAAGAAGAAAGGCTACAACTCTATGGGTATGGACCAAGACGATCTTGTGCTTGCTCCTTATACCACGGTGATGAAGCGTATTTTGGCACAGACCTATCTTAGTGGTATACAATGTTCTGCCATCACAGAGGGCGTAACCGACAAGGCTACAGAGCAGATAACAGAAATATTGCGTCGTAACCATAAGTTGAAGGATGCTACAGATACTACCGAGGCTGACGACGACGACTTCAACATACGTTCGCAAGAGGAATTGGCAAGCATGATGAATTCTACTACCGACATGCTCACCATATTGTTAGGATGTGTGGCTGGAATATCACTCATCGTGGGTGGTATCGGTATCATGAACATCATGTATGTATCTGTGACAGAGCGCACACGAGAAATTGGTTTGCGTATGAGTGTTGGAGCTCGAGGCATCGACATTCTAAACCAATTCCTTATAGAGGCAATATTGTTGAGCGTAACTGGTGGACTGATAGGAGTGTTGCTTGGCATTGGTGCCAGCTATGCCGTAAACCTGATAGCTCGTTGGCCTATCTATATCCAACCATGGAGCATCATCATGAGTTTTGCTGTCTGCACCTTTACTGGAGTTTTCTTCGGATGGTATCCTGCCAAGAAGGCTGCACAGCTCGACCCTATCGAGGCTATAAGATACGAATAGCCAGACTCGTAAACTATAGAAGTAATAATTAAACTTTAGTATAAACGAAAAAAAAGTGGAAAGTCCTCTATATCAGAGAGCTTTCCACTTATTTCGTTTATATAATTAAGGTTGTTTGCCGATATATGCCAAGATACCTCCATCAACATAAAGAATGTGGCCATTTACGAAGTTTGAAGCATCGCTTGCAAGGAATACAACCGGACCCATGAGGTCTTCTGGCTCACCCCAACGTGCAGCAGGAGTCTTAGCAAGAATGAAACTATCGAAAGGATGACGTGAACCATCAGGCTGACGTTCACGCAAAGGAGCAGTCTGAGGAGTGGCAATATAGCCAGGACCAATACCATTACACTGGATATTATACTCACCAAACTCTGCACAGATGTTGCGTGTAAGCATCTTTAAACCTCCCTTAGCTGCAGCATAAGCAGAAACCGTTTCACGACCAAGTTCCGACATCATAGAGCAGATGTTGATAATCTTACCGTGTCCCTTCTCTTTCATTCCTGGGATAACAGCCTTAGAAACGATGAAAGGAGCATTGAGGTCGATATCAACAACCTGACGGAAATCCTCAAGCGACATCTCGGTCATAGGAATACGCTTGATGATACCAGCGTTGTTAACAAGGATGTCGATAACACCAAGTTCCTTGTTGATGTCTGCAACCATTGCATTTACCTGCTCTTCATTAGTAACATCGCAGATGTAGCCATGTGCCTCAATGCCCTTTGCCTTATAGTCGGCAAGAGCCTGATCCATGTGATGTTGAGAACGGCAATTGAACGCAATCTTTGCGCCTGCATTGTACAGAGCCTCAGCCATGGCAAAACCTATGCCATAAGCAGCTCCTGTAACGAGGGCTACCTTGCCTTCGAGTGAAAACATTTTGTCCATAGACTAATATTAAATTAACAAGTTGACAAGTTAACGAGTAGAGAAGCTTATATATTAGAGCAACCCCGCCACTTGTTTGCTTTGAGTTACTTTTTGCAAAAGTAAGGAATAATTCATATATAACAAAGTTTTCAGAATATATTTCACGCTTATCATGCAAAATATCTCATTTTAATTATACTATATCTTGGTAAAATAGAGATAAGAATAATAGAGATGAAGTATTAAACGCAAAAAAGGCAATTTCAATAAAGAAATTGCCTTTTTATTGAGGTGCCTGGCAGAGTCGAACTGCCTTGAGCGGTTTTGCAGACCGATACCTAACCGTTCGGACAAGGCACCCTGTTGTTAAATGCGGTGCAAAGGTAGTATAATTATTTTATTCTACCAAATTTTCTGCATTTTTTTTTCATTTATTCGTTGCAAAAGCTCTTTTCTGCTCTTACACCGCCCAGCTTTATCCTTTAGCGGACAACCTTGGCAACCGCTACACAGGCTATCTGTGTGGGTTGCCGCATAGTAGATTTTCCATATAGCGTATGCCAAGGCTGCAGCCAAAATGATGAATACTATAATGTATTGTAACATATTTATTCAATTGTAATCTTTAATGGCGACTCGAGAGCATTCATAAAACCATTAATGCGAAGCTGCCATTCATCCTGATTTCTAACATCGTAACAACTCCATGCGCTACCAAAGTAATAAGTATAACGCTGGTTGTTTTTCAAATTCTTCACCACACCTACTGCATGTCCAGCAATAGCACCTTCTGGTTTGTCGTAGAAGAGCTTCTTGCATTTTGCTCCTTCTGGGAACAAGGCACCAACATAGATTTGGAATCCATATTCGTTAGGTTGCTCTGTTGGGTCGGCATATTGAACATAATTTTTGCCAATGACCACACTCTCTGTATCGGCAGTATGGACAACAACTCCTGCAGCAAAGTCGCAAGGCTGAGTAAGACCAGTATACCAAACTACCATTTTATTGAAGTTGGAACCCTTGTCAAGGCTGATGATGCGATGCTCTACCACACCTTCGTCGTTCTTAATCTTAGTAGGATTATAGGTAAGCTCAACTGTAAAGCGAAGCGGACCATTGTCCAAAATCTTATAAGTCTTGTAGCAATAAGGGAAGATGAGCTTTTCGCCATCCATAAGCGCAGGAGCACCACAACCAAGCGAAGGACCTACGCCATAGCAGTCGAGACCGCGACCATGGTCGAGATGGAACGAGGTGTGGAGGTGGGTATAGTCGTCTTTGCGACCATTACCAAGTTCATATCCACGCACGTTACCATCATAGTCGACATAATATCGGTCGCGCATATCAAGTTCTGGACTATTCTTTGTCCAAACATCAATACCAAACGAGCGTTCACCACTCTTCTGCAAAGGAGGACCATATACACGGTATGCACCACGATCGTTTTCCCATCCTATATCATCCTTACGAGTAGGAAATCTGTTTCCATCCACCCAACGGCGCATAGGCTCAGGAGTACCTTTCACGATAGTATATGTGGTGGTGCCACATGGTTTTACAGCAGCATCGATAAGGAGTTTACCATCATGTGTAATCTGATAGTCAACCTGCTGGCGCATACCATTTTTAACCACAAAAGTCTCATCGTCGGCAATGCCGAGCTTTGCGCGCACGTCTTTAACGTCAATCTCAACGAGCTCCTGACGCTGGAATCGTTCGTCGTTCACAATCTTCACCTTCACGTCGGCTGCCTGAGCAAAAGTTGGAATGAGCATGGCGAGCGAAGCAAGACAAGTTAGTTTCTTGAAGTTCATAGTTGTTGATTGTTGATTTATAAGTTACATATTATAGCACATAGATTATTCAGATGCACACAGATTATTTCAAATGGTCGTTGAACCATTCTGTAATCTGGCGCAACAGATGACGACGAGTGTTGCCACCAAAGATGCTATGATTGCGGTTGGTATAGATATTCTCCTTAAAGTCCTTATCTGCCTGCACCAAAGCCTCAGAATATTCAAATGTGTTTTGTGGATGCACATTATCATCAGCCAACCCATGACAAATCAACAGAGCACCATTTAACTTGTCGGCACGCGAAATAGGATTGTCGTCGTAGCCCGCAGCATTCTCTTTTGGAGTACGCATATAGCGCTCTGTATATACTGTATCATAGAATCGGAATGAGGTTGGAGGCGCAACAGCCACACCTGCCTTGAATACTGGACGACCTTCGCTCATACTCATCAAGGTACAGAATCCGCCATAGCTCCATCCCCAAATGCCGATATTGTTTTTATCAACATATGGCAAAGAGCCAAGATATAAAGCGGTCTCCACTTGGTCGCGAGCCTCGAGTTTGCCAAGATTCAAATATGTAGACTTCTCAAAGTCAGAACCACGTCCGCCAGTTCCACGTCCGTCTACACAAACCACGATATATCCCTGCTGAGCAAGATACATATCGTAGGCACCACCCTGCCCCATAGAGCCAGCATTCCAAGAGTTCATCACTTGCTGGTTGCCTGGTCCGCTATACTGGAACATGATGACTGGATATTTGCGTGAGCTATCGAAGTTGGCAGGCTTAACCATCCATCCGTCGAGCTTCACGCCCTCAGAGGTAGTAAACGAGAATGCCTCTTTCTGAATCCAACCATATTCTGCAATCTTAGCCTTGAGTTCCTTATTGTCGAGGTTTGTAGAGAGCACACGTCCTTGGTTGTCGCGAGTGGTATAAACATAAGGAGTATTATAGTCGCTCCAAGTGTTGATAAAATAACGATAGTCGCCAGAGAAGATAGCGTAGTTGCATCCCTCTTTATCCGAAAGTCGTTCTATCTTGCCATTCTTATGTGCAACATAAATCTGACGGTCGTGAGGATTGATAGCGGCAGCCTGATAATAGATGTCACCAGTCTTCTCGTCGTAGCCATAGATATCGGTAATATCGAATCGTCCACCTACATGGCGAAGCTGAGTACCATTCATATTATATAGGTATATACCCGTATAGCCATCGCGGTCGCTTGGCATGAGGATATAGTCGTTGCCGATAGTTACCGAGCCGATGGTTCCTTCTTGCACATATTTGTTAACCTTGTCTTGAACGAGCAACTGACTAACAGTAGAGCGAGGGTTTACGGCATATAGGTTGAGCTCATCCTGATGACGATTTGTGGTATAGACAATCATGCGAGCAGGATTGCTGGTACTCTTAAGGCGAGGAATATAACCATCGGCATCTACAGGTACCTGAAGCTGCTGGATTTTCTTTGACTTTATATCAAAGCTCCATACCGAAACCTTGGCATTATCTTCGCCTGCCTTCGGATATTTATAGCTATATTCGCCAGGGTATGTTTCATATTCCTTATGTTCAGGTTTCATACCCTTGAAGAGTTGAAGAGAATATGTCTTGACAGCGCTCTCATCGTACTTCACCCAGCAAAGCATGGTGCCATCGGCATTGAATTCGAGGGCTGAATTAAATGAGAATTCCTCTTCGTAAACCCAGTCTGGCAAACCATTTATAATATGATTGAATTTGCCATCCTTAGTAACTTGGCTCTCGCTATTATCGTAGAGAAGTTTTACGAGGAAGATGTTGTTGTCGCGAACGAATGCCACCTGCAATCCATCTGGCGACCAAACAGGCACTTGCTGTTTGCCACCTTCAGAGAGTTTGTCGAGTCGGCGATTTTGCATATCATAGATGTAATAAACAGCCTTGAACGAGCGACGATATACTGATTCGGTCTGAGTCTGGATAAGCATACGCTTGCCATCAGGCGACATGATGTAACCATCAAAGCTCTTGATGCTCTCGCCTATAGTATTGTTTACATCAAACAACACGCCAGTCTGCTTACCGGTCTTAAATGAATACTTCACAATCTGCTTGCCGTCGGCAGAAATCTGGGCATACTGGTCGGTACCCTTCAGAGGGTCGATGCCGCTAATACGCTTTGCTGCAAAAGTGCCGTTGGTGACAGACTGTATATCTATCTTCTCGGCAGCATTAATGGTAGTAGAAGCCATTAGAAAAAATGCACAAAAAATGAATAGCTTTTTCATATATGATTTTAATTACTTATTTTCGAAAATAATAATGCAAAGATAATTATTTTTTCTTAACTTTGCAATACTATTAGTAACAATATCAAAGTTTTAAAATAAATTGGCAGAACCATACAATGATTTCGGGAGCTGGATAAGAAAACAGTTTCCATACAGAGTTCAGAAGATTTCTATCGACGCGGGATTCTCGTGTCCGAATAGAGACGGACGGATATCGTCGGGCGGATGTACATTCTGCGACAACCGCACCTTCAACCCTTCGTATTGCAACAAGACTAAGAGCATCAGCGAACAACTTACCGAGGGCAAAGCTTTCTTCGCAAGGAAATATCCCGAGATGAAATATCTTGCTTATTTCCAAGCATATACCAACACCTACGACTCTTTAGACAGGCTAAAGACGATGTATGAGGAGGCGTTGGCTGTAGACGACGTGGTTGGAATAGTGATAGGCACTCGTCCTGACTGTGTGAGCGATGAACTATTAGACTATCTGGCAGAGTTGGCGAAGCAAACTTTCGTAATGGTGGAATATGGCATAGAGTCGGCAAACGACGAGACTTTAAAGCGAATTAATCGTGGTCACGACTTTGCTTGCAGTCGCAATGCTATAGAGCGCACGCATAGTCGCGGCATTCTTACTGGCGGTCATATAATCCTGGGACTACCAGGCGAAGATGCCAACGAGAGTCTGCGCCAAGCTCCCATCATCTCATCATTGCCACTTGACGTGCTAAAAATTCATCAGATGCAGATTATTCGAGGCACAGCCTTGGCTAGAGAATACGAAAAACATCCATTCCATGTGTATAGCGTTGACGAATATCTCGACCTGGTAGTAAAGTTCATCTCACTGCTCCGTGCTGACTTGGTACTTGAACGCTTTGTTAGCCAATCGCCTAAGGATTTGCTCATAGCTCCTAAATGGGGACTCAAGAATCATGAGTTTACCGATTTGTTGAGAAAAAAAATGAATGAAAAGAATAAGCTTTTGGCTAAAGAATAATATTGCATAACAAAGGCGCAATAGTGCCCTAAAAAAATGAAGTAGGCTTCGTTGGGCAACGAAGCTTACTTCATCGGGCAACGAAGCCTGCTTCATTGGCACTTGAAGCAGGCTTCATTTTTTTGTGTAGTTTCCCCCTTTTATTCTACATACTTTTTTATTTCTGTATAATCGTCGGCAGAAAGCATAGCATCACACTCTACTTTTTTATTTTTCGACATGTATTTGTCTACCGCCTTAATGTATGGCGTAGAGAAGAATTGCTTGTGCATAGCCTTGTTTACCACCCACATCACCTTGCCTACATGCAAGTCCTTTTCCAATTGCTCTCTATTGTCGAAATTCTCCATAGGATAAAGGCTCAACAAATAGAACAGCAAGGCATCAGGCACAATATAGCTTCGCTGCATCGACTTGCGCTGCTCGGCAGAATAGAATCGAAGATATAGAGGATAATTGCATCCCATATATTTATCGAGCGAAATACCAATTAGCTTGTCGCCAATAACTATACTTTGATCCAAAGCTCCTATCTGTGCATAAATCTTTGGCATAGGAATATTTGGCAACATAGTTTCAAGCCGATCGAAGGCATCACGAAACTGATGATTAAGGTCGTCCATATTGGCATACTTAGCCTCTGCATCTGACACGAGCGATTGAAGGGTGGAATCTTGATAGAAGCGCAAGAAACGAGTGCTGATATCTTGGTCGCTAACTTCGCCCAAGCGCAACATCTTCTCAACGAGTGTACGGGTTTCTATCGGATAGTCGATATTCATCTGCTGAAGTGCAGAGAAATCGCCTGTGGTAAGGTATCGGCTCTGCAAACGGTCATAGCGCTTAACCTCGATGCGGATAGCCTCGTCGGTATCGTCGTTGGGCTTGAGACGGAGCTCGCAAGCTGAGAATAAAACAACGACAACTAATAGCAGTATGTTCCAAAATTTTACCAACACCTTATTATATTATATATTAACCATTGGCAAAATTACTAAAAAATATTGTAGAAACAAAGAAAATATCTAAAAAAGTTAAAAATAGCACTTAAAAAAGACAATTTAAGTTTATTTTATTGAAATACGGACAAGAAATCGGCATTAATGGAAGAATAAAAGAATAAAAAGTACTACCTTTGCAATAATCGTTGCTCAACCACGATGAAATAACTAACTAAAGAAACAAACATGAACAAGAAAACAATCTGCATCTTGATGGCTTTGGCTGCCACATTCTCAGCCTCAGCACAACAAAAATATACTGTAAGCATCAAGAACAATTTGAAATCAGCACTCAATGATGTTCCTGCCACTCTCGACCTCAGAGAGTTGAAGGATGTGAAGTCGGCAACAGTAATTGTTGACGGCAAGGAGATTCCTTATCAGATCGACGACCTTGACGGCAATGGCACCAATGATGAACTTTGCTTCCTCGTAGACCTTGAAGGCAAACAAACCAAGACTGCCACTATCACTCTTAGCAATAAGGCTGACGGCAAGCTATGGAAAGCAAGAACATTTGCCGAGATGGTGCTCCGCAATCCAAAGGTGAAAGAGAAAAACAAGCACGATATTTACCTTTCGTCTATCACCATAGATAAGCGCACCACCAATCCTTACAACGTACTTCATCATCATGGCGTGGCTTTCGAAAGCGAGCTGATAGCCATGAGAATATACATGGATAAGCGTCAGACTATCGACCTGTATGGCAAATTCCATAAGGGATTGGAGTTGGAGCAAACACAGTTCTATACCTCAAAAGAACAGAAGGCTCAGGGCTATGGCGACGACGTGCTGTGGGTAGGCAATACCTTCGGTCTTGGAACCTTGCGCGGATGGAACGGCACAGAACCAACCTTGCTCGAAGATGTGGAACATCGCACACAACGAATCTTGACTACTGGTCCGCTGAGAACTATTGTGGAAGTGGAAGACAACCAATGGACTATCACTCCTGGTGCAGAGCCAGTTAATGCTACTATAAGATATACTCTTTATGCTGGTCACAGAGATTTCGATGTAGACGTGACATTCAACAAGGATGTTTCTGCCTACGACTTCTCTACAGGTATCATCAACGTAAAAAATTCTACCGAGTTCACTGACCACAAGGGACTTCGCGGATGTTGGGGCACAGACTGGCCTGCAGGAACAAGCGATACTATAAAGTGGAAACGCGAAACCGTGGGCTTGGGAATCTATGTGCCTGAGATTTACAGAAAGGCTGAAATGCCTGCCAACAAAGACAACTATACATACGTGGTAAAGCCAAATAAGGATTACATCCACTACTCGCTCACTTATACAAGTGCCAACGAAGACTTCGGCTATCACTCTGAAAAAGAATGGTTTAACTTCTTGAAGGATTGGAAGAAGCTGAAGGAAAACCAGCCTACTATCACTATAAAGAAGGATTAAGGGCGAATAAGAAAATATTTAATAGATGTTAATACATTTTTTAGTTTGATACATTTTGTATACCTTTGCACCCGCAAAAACAAAATGTACCAAATTGGTCGGTTCATCTAACGGTTAGGATACAAGATTCTCAATCTTGGCATAAGGGTTCGATTCCCTTACCGA
>OCHN01001436.1_pt1 | contig 19180 bp, 20 predicted proteins | sample 1538911 | NCBI WGS metagenome assembly OCHN01 (sample SAMN04571736, study PRJEB22368) | human gut metagenome | biome: human gut; material: stool | host: Homo sapiens | place: Luxembourg | collected 2013-01-11 | reverse complement strand
ATGGCAATCTCTTGCATCGAGCGAGTGTCTCCCTCTGCCTGCTTCTTTGCCACATATTCAGAAATCATTTCGTCCTCCAGTCTATACTTAAGAGTAGCCGGACCGGTAATACCGGGGCGCAGTTTCAATACATCTCGGTCGTCACCCTCAAGTTTATCCGCATAACCCGGCACATCAGGACGAGGACCCACAAAACTCATATTACCAATCAGTACATCCCACAGCTCCGGCAATTCATCAATCTTGTAATGACGAAGTTTCGCTCCGAAAGGAGTGATACGGCTATCACCAGCTACAGATACCGATGAACCGCCATGCTTCACCGTCATCGAGCGGAACTTATGGCAAGTGAACAACTTACCATCCTTACCCACACGTTTCTGACAGAAGAATGCAGGACCTCCCGGCATCTTCTTATGGATTAAAAACGCTACTATGGGGAATATCCACCAAATCAAGAGCAATCCCAAGAGGGACGCTACAATATCAAAGAGTCTTTTGAATATCATAAATAAAAAAATATACAATTCGTTCATATTGTTTTATATCCTTTGTTTTCGCCTATTAGACTTTATGAAGTCTTTTAGAAATGCCACATTAAAATTAACACAGTCATATAATCCAGCCAACAACGCTGTATGCCAATCATTTAATCCGAAATTATCTTCAGATTTTTTCAACTTATCCTTTATGAAGAATTTCAAAGATCTATCATCCTTTATGTCATCAGCAGAGAAATTTGAAGTAATATATGTTATACACTCCTTATTCAATCGCTTATTGAGCTCTATAGTTTCAACTTGATTCTCCAATTTGTCTTTCAAAGTGGTATCAAGTGCTATACCGTCAATATAGAATTTGAAGCGTATAATACCACCATCTTTTGCACTAACTAAACATTTAAAGAATTGAACATCTTTCGGAAACTCTTGATAATAAGAATGAATAAACTTTTGATAATCATTGTCAGTCTTCTTTTGATTGCATTTCCAACAAATAGGAACAAGATTAAGCCTACATGTTGCCAATTCTTTATATTTACTTTTAGGCATAAAATGGTCTAATGTAACTGGTTCACCAAATCCGCAAAGAGGACAATCTGCTGCTTCAGTAAATAATTCTGCCCTTATATAATCCAACTCAGCACCTTCATTAAGCTTTTTATACTGGCTATACATTACTTTTGATTGAGTAGCATGACTTTTAATGAAATCAAAGTGGTATTCTTCATTTATTTTCCCTTTGTTGATGTCATATTCTTCATATAAAGCTTCAAAGTTTGGCACATCTTTATCGTTTAAACCACAACAATGAGCGGTCACCTCTCGCAAATCGTCCTTCGAGGACTCCAATGAAGGTTTTTCTAACTTCCACATACTAATTCTGATGCGATTGAGAATATTTACCAATAAGGAAAGCTTCCATTTGTGAGCTCAAACTACTTCCTAATTTGTTTTCGAAAGCATGAATCATATCATCCAATGACTTCATATCATCCATACACCATGCCTCATAAAGTTTTTCTATAGAATGATAATAACTCGTGTTGTCCGAATTTAAGTTAAAAACTTCAGAAGCGATAGCCCCAAAACTTTCTCCGTATGTTTCAATCTTTGGTTGGGTAAATGTTCTGATGTTTCCATTTCTTCTAATCACTCTTACATTTTTAGAAAATATCTCTTGTAGGATAATAGGAGAATGAGTTGCAATCAGCATAACAGACTTCGATTTTGCAAGAACTATTCTCATTTCATTTATAATGAATGACAGCAATGGAGGTTGCAAATGATTTTCAGGTTCATCAAACAACACAAGATTATTATTATCACAGTTTGCTATCAAGTGAGCCATCGCATGCATTACAAATTTATATCCTGTAGACAACTGGTTAAAAATACGCATGTATTCACGTTTCTGAAATTCATCACGCCAAGATAATGGTTCACATATACATTTAATAGCTCGCCAAAATTCTGGTTGACGTTCTTTTATTGAGAGAATAAAAGAACGCCAAAGACTTTGATCTTTTTCTGTGAGATTCGCCATCACGTATACATATTCTTCACCTAACCTTTCCGGCTCTTTCAATCTTATACTCCCTACCCGTTGATTTGAAGTTATATCAATAAACTGTTCCTCGGTTTTATCCCTATTTGTCTCATAGAGTTCATTCATGTCATAATAAACATCTCTTATGCCACAAAAAACAAAACGCCCAGTATGATTTCTAATTCCATCTATCAACATTTGGCATTCCGATTTTGTGCTTCCGGGTAATATAAAGTTGTCAAAAGCACTATAAGATAACATTATTAGTTTAGATATACCAATAGCATTATCCCCAAGACTACCTATCTTGCCAGCTATGCGTCTTCGTGTATCAGGCGAAGCATACAATACTTTTGCTATTTCATATAAAGCAGTACTTTTGCCTGAACCATTCTTGCCTATCAAAGCTATTATTCCATTAGGGATGGATTCTGAATCAGAAAAATCTTCGACAGCACAAAAATCAAAACTGACACTTTCTCTTGTGAAAGGGAAGTTGAATGTAAAGGTTTCATTACGCAAATCAAAAATAATCTCTTGATTAAGCATTATCTTTCTTCCTTGCTGTAATGCGAAATCATCTATGTAAGAATCTCTCAATAAAGATTTTTTAAAGCATAAATCATCCTTTACCTTTTCATACATAGATGAATCCATTCCCAATATCATATTGAAAGCATTTACAAAAGTTCTTCTTTCTGCTGGCTTTCTCAGTATCAACTGTAAATTCTCATAGAAATCAACACTTAACGACAAAGACACATAATCATTTGGCAATCTACCAAACGTTAATTTGTCTTTTTTGTATACTTCACGTAGCAAGTATTGTTCATGCTCCTTCTGGCCAACTTTCATGATTCTTATATCGCCGAGATAAACAGGTTTATCTCGGTTCGATATTTTTGGTGTGGCATGGATACTGTAATAGGTATTATACCCATAATCATTCCAGTCGTTCTCTTCTACAAGAAAGTCAACATCTTTACTTATTTTGACATCCCTTGCATCTTGGAAACAATTTTTTATTATTTGGAAAAGGTAGCATAACATGAATTATGTATTGAATTAATAATTTGTGTGATAATTATTATTTAACTATAATTAATTCAGTCTAATTACAGATTCTCTATCAAGAACTTTATATATTCATCATTAACATTAGAAACATTCATAATATTACACGCCTCTCATTTCATTGATAAAGTCGTCAACACTTTGAAGTTTTCTTCCTTCAATCTTTGCAACCTCCATTTCTCTTATAGCTCTTGTCAAGCTATTCTTAACATAAGCCTTCTGTTTTTCTTCTAACATCAACCAACCAAGTTAACATTTAACAATGTAAAAGCTTAAAGCTTAGCAATCTCTTCCAAGGAAAGTCCTGTTGCTTTCATTATATTGTCAATAGGCATTCCCATTTCAAGAAGATTTTTCGCTATTTCTATAGCTTTTTTACGTTCTCCTTTTTCTTCTGCACTATTCAAAGAATTCTTAATGTCGCGATAAGCCTTCAGGCTGTCCTCGTATTCCCTGAGTTCTGCCCTTGTGAACTTGGCTATTTCGGCTTCTGCAAACAAACGGTTAAATACAGCTGTTTTCAAATATTCTGGCTGGCAATCAAGACGCGAAAGGTTTTGAAGAACAAAGAGCCACTTGTCATAGTTGGTCTTAAGTTCTTCTATCCTTTTGTTGAACTTGGATATTTCCACATATTTAAATGTAAGTTTATCGTTGAACACTCGGTGTGTCTGCTTGTCAAGCAAACCAATGTCATGGTTTATAGTATCATCAGAAAAGGCAGGGTCACTCATATCGTAGTTGAGCAGCGCCACTACATAAACATGCTTGAGCTTATAGTTCCATCCTTCTCCTTTCTGAGCCTGCTCACGAATGGGGAACGTGGCATAATACAACGAGCGATCCTTAAAATATGTTTGATATGCATTCTGCATCTCTACAATAAACTTCTCGCCTTTCTCGTTCTCGCAATACACATCGAATATCGCTTTACGATCGGTATGTACATCGCCCACATGCTCGCTATTAAGAAACGTTACGTCTTTCACAACCTGTTCACCATTAAATAAAGAGTTGAGAAAGTCAATAAGCAAATCCTTATTGGGTTTGGTGCCAAAAATTCGCTTGAAACCAAAATCGGTAAGTAAACTTATATATCGTTCTTCTGTGTGTCGCATAACTTTAAAGTTTAGGGATTAACTTATACAAAGATAAGTATTATTTGCGAGATAAATATGATTTAAGCCATAATAATTCAAAATTGAACAATTCTACATCGGCAAAGCCGACAATTCAAAACTAAACATTCAAAACTCAACATTGCCGAAGGCAACCATTCAACATTGCCTCCGGCATGGTTTCGCTCCACAGGCAATAGCCTATTCAATCATACCAGCTGAACCGTTTGAGGTTATTAACCTAAATAAATGGGTAAATCAATTTTTGTTAACCTACCATCGAAAAATGATTTTACTATATCAATGTCCACTTCATATTGTTTATTCATCAAATACTTCAATGTATTACGAAATCGTTGCAACTCTTCATTATCGAGAATCATAGCAAACAGGTTTCTAAGTTTAGAATCTTCCGCTGCTTGTATACGCTTCGTTTCCTTTTTAAAGGCTTCAAGCGTTGAAGGATAGCCAGCATCCTTTAAATTTATGCCAAGTTGTTTTGCTGCATCCAACAAAAATTTATCCATAGCAGGTTTTACTGTAAACATAAAGCGTTTCCTGTCAGAGTGGATATACATTGTTATATGTACATTCTCACCATCTGCTTCACACCCATTATCATACTTTTCAAAACCACTATCTAATGTTGCCATCCGCTTATCTGCATCAATTATACCAATAGCAAATTCGTTAGATTTATTTACAGCCTTAGCCACTTCATTACAAGTGCTCTTATGCTTAACATAACCACCTAATATAAATCCTACCAGATTTGTATCTACATTACATTCTGGAAAAACATTCATTTGTTTCATGACTCAGCAATAATAGCATCAAAATTAAAGAAAGCATCAGCACCATTATCATATATATCTTGAATATCCTGCTCCGAAGCTGTTTTAATGTTATATCCGCCTTCTACTGGATATGTAAGAAACAACTTGAAATTCTCTATTTTCTCTTGCAATAAATGACTTAATACATAAGGACTATGTGTTGCAATAAAAAAGAAATTCTTATGCGTTTTACTATTCAACATATCCACAACCATATTCATCAGTTGAAATTGTGTTGGTGGGAAAAGATTACTTTCTGGTTCCTCCAAAAATATTTCAGCATGATTAGTATTCAATAATCTGTCTGCAGACTTCTTAAACTTTGCTGCGGACTTGTCATTTGGAAAGACATAGTCTTTTCCTTCTATATGCACGATAACAGGGTCGCCATACACATTCTTCTCATCAACATTGTTAAATATACGCTCGTAAAGTACATTCAACAAATTGTTCGAAAGTTGTTTCTCTGAAAAAGTTTTTTCCTTTTCTGTCTTCTCCGCCTTATAGATATGCTTATCAAGATAATGCAGATGAACAAACTGAGGAATTAAAGACTGAACGCCACTTGAACTATTCATTAAATCAAGACGAACACCATTAACAACAATAGCATCAGCACCAGATATTTCATCATATTCATACGAGATACCAGTACCAAGAATATCATGTTCTTTCTTTATAAACTTCTTAGCAATATCAAAATCCGCTTTGAAATCAAGTATATTATCATAACTTGTTTCCAGTCGATCCCAATTAGAAACAAGAGAAATCATATTTCTTTCGGCCGGAACATACGAAACTTTAGGACGCTTATAGTTCCATCGTTTGGTATTCCATTCATGCTTAAACATGGGTTTTGAATTATCATATTCAAAACTCATATATGGTGAACTATAAGCAATATAAGTATCAGGCCACACATATCCTTTAGCATGGTAATAAGATATTAGTCCTGCAATAAAATAATCTCCATCAAAAAACTCCTTTGCCGATTGCCTCAATACAATTCGTTTCTCCACCCAACTGCAATAACATGCAACCATCATAGCACAGCTCTTTCCTGAACTCTGCAAACCAATGATAAGGTTTATTTGACTTAAATCTATGTCAACATTCCTAAGAGGCCCAAAATTTTTTATTTTAATATGTTTCATTTGCACCAACGATATATTTTTTATCTTACAAAGTTAGTAAAATTGTTTTATATCAGCAAAAAAGTTATATATTTTAGCACAACTGCCATTTAATCACGAAATTCCTAATTCACAATTGCGCTTCGCGCAAACCGTAGCAGGTAGTGGTTTCGCTCCACAGGCGCAAGCCTATTCAATCATACCTGCTTAATCTTGTCAGTTACAATATGCGATTCTAACCTATTGGTCAGACCTCTTCTCCTGCAAATTTCACCTTGAATCCAAGTACTGTCGCAAATATCATTTCAATATCTTTCCAGAAAGAGTAGTGACGATAATAGTAGCAATTCAAGCGCACTTTGTCAGGGTAGATCACCTTATCATTATATTCAATGGCAATCTCTTGCATCGAGCGAGTGTCTCCCTCTGCCTGCTTCTTTGCTACATATTCAGAAATCATTTCGTCCTCCAGTCTATACTTCAACGTAGCCGGACCGGTAATACCGGGGCGCAGCTTCAGCACATCCCTGTCATCGCCCTGCAACTTATCTGCATAACCCGGCACATCAGGACGTGGACCCACAAAACTCATGTTGCCAATCAACACATCCCAAAGCTCCGGCAATTCATCAATCTTGTAATGACGAAGTTTCGCTCCGAAAGGAGTGATACGGCTATCACCAGCTACAGATACCGATGAACCGCCATGCTTCACCGTCATCGAGCGGAACTTATGGCAAGTGAACAACTTACCATCCTTACCCACACGTTTCTGACAGAAGAATGCAGGACCTCCCGGCATCTTCTTATGGATTAAAAACGCTACTATGGGGAATATCCACCAAATCAAGAGCAATCCCAACAGGGATGCTACAATGTCAAAGAGTCTTTTGAATATCATAAATAAAAAATTAAGCTAAATTTTTATCAAAAAAATACCCCCACACACGTCTTACACAAAACATCATGAAGCTCGTATCTGAGAACAAACGGAATTTCCAACTATTGCGAAACATATTTATCACTAAGTCAATCCTTGCCTGCATATCCGAATGTTTGGCATTGACTCTGACATTTCTATATAGCGTGTCATCCAATAAACGTCTATCCCCCTCATCATCCGCAGGACAGTAAAACGGAACGGCTACGCCACATACCCTGTTGGCCAGTCTGCTCATGACATATCCGAATGACAACATTCCATATTCTTGGCATATCTGTGTCCACTCATTCCAATCCACTTTATTGGCATAAGATTTCAGCACCATAGCCCAGTCGCATATATGTTTCAATAGAATCCCCTTCTCAAAGAAATGCTCCTGTGCATGAGCAAGAACATATATGGCATTAAATTTTTCTGATGGCAATTGCAGGTAAGAATCGCCTATATATTGTGGCTTCTTCAGCTCCATCTGTGTCCGTAGCCATTTTTCTAAGCGCTTTGTTTTTTGTGACCCTTTTATAGGCAACAGATAGTGATGGTTTTCAACTGTCAATCCCTTGTAAAGGAATTTTGAATTCTTATAATAACTCCTGTCAACAGCAGTCCCAGTTTTTTCTACTATAGTGTTGCCTTTATCAGCACACCATCCTTCTTCACTTGCTAAATAGCAATCCAGATCACAAAACACCCGCATCTTTGGTTTCGGATACATATCTGCCAATACGAAACCCTTCATAACGTATGTATGCAGTCCTTCATCATGCCAGAGCTTGGCTAAAGATACGGCTGCCTCCCATTGTTCTGTATATGTCAGTTCCTGTTTTACATCTGAGGCTATCCATTTCATCTTTAATGAATCTGGAATAGTGATTTTCTGATGTAGCATCAGCTTTTGCAGTCCATCCAAACATATTGCCACTATTCCTTGTGCCTTCGCCGTCTTGTATACATCCTGCCAATCTGTCTCCTTCGGAATGCAATAATCAGAGCTTTCCTCCAAGCCTGTAGAAATAAGTTTAAAAAGAATTTCCTCGGTGTTATTCATTAGCCGCAGCAGTGTTCTTCACATAGTGTAATTTCTTATATACTCCACATACCAAGTTCATTCCTGTCCAAAACAGACTTGCAAGAGTATTCATTTCCATTGCTTCATGCCAGAGTTTATAATGCCAACGTATCATAGTGGCATACCCATGAGTTGACACGCTGCCCTTTCTTCCACGCCTATACTTTGCCAAACATTCGTCAAGCAGATAGCAGTCTGCTTTCTGTATTACCTTCAGCCACATAGCATAATCGTTATTCTTCTTGATATCAGCTATCTGTAGCAACCCAATATGTTCTTGTTCAAACATGACTGTCAGGCATCCGGGCCAACAAAAACTGAACATTCCCAACTTTGTGACATGCTTTGGTCCTGAAATTTTCACACCGGTAAGTTTGGAACTCTCGTCCATCTCCTCATAAACAGTATAAGAGAAATGGTAATCGTTCTTCACCATAAAAGCCAACTGTTTTTCCAACTTCTTAGGACTCCACAAGTCATCCGAGTCAAGAAAAGCAATCCATCGTCCCTTTGCTCTGCGCAAAGCATTGTTTCGGGTTATTGCAGCCCCAGAGTTTTGTGGATTGCATTCATATTTGATTCGCTCGTCCGTTTCCAGAAACGGCTTTACCACCTCAAGTGTATTGTCCTTTGAGCAGTCATCCTGTATGAGCAATTCCCAATTCTGGTATGTCTGCGCTTGAATACTCTTTATCGTCTCTGCTATAAAATCAGCACACGCCCAAGTGGGAGTGATTATAGATACCAATCCGTAGTCTTGCATAATAAAAATCTTCGCTTGAATATAAAGGGATACAATATGCTGCCGTATGAGCATCCAGGCCCATACCGCATGTCGTAAAAAATAAAATCAATTTGAAGTTCCCCACCGCAGTATCGCTCTGCGCTTATGCCGTCACTCGGATGGGGATAGAAAGAAGCCTTAGGATTAACCTATTATTACAGGTCTCTTAGGATTAAAACCAAGTTGAGCCAACTTACGCATATATGATGCTTGGTTACTAATATGCACACCGGATTCTGTAGCCGCCCATAAAAATTTTGGATTACCCGAAGGAAAGGCATCCAACAACGGAGCTTTTGACTGTAGCCATTTTTTCAACCATTCTTTTTTTTCTTCATTTCAGGGATGTTTGATGTATTGGCAGGATGCACCTCTATAAAAAAGACTTTATCATCATATCCAACGGCATAATCCCATCGGGGATCATTAGGATATAAGTATTTCGTCTCTTTGTCAATATTTAAGCTACCGTCTACCTTACGCTTATCCTTTAGTTTCACAGCGGTTTTGTCTGCATTCTCAAGAGCCTGCAAACCATGGCAATAACCTTTAGCAACATCAGAAGTACCCTCAACTGCCATTCTAAATGTACATTTTGGCGCTAATGCCTCTTTTGTGCTTTTGCTTTTACTTTTACTCATCGCAGTAATTACTTACAAGATTAGTAGCTCGTGATGCAAAAGAAGACAAGCCCCCCCATTCGCTTACAATGTTTTGTTCATCCATTGCATCGAGCGACGAAATATCAACGCTTACTACTTGACCATTATCTTTTCTTTCGAAAGCATAAGTCTTTATCGTTTTTTCAAAAATGCCATCAAGCATACCTTTGCCTTTAGCTTTTTCATCAAACAGCTTTAATAAGTCAGCTTCTTTATTTTTCCTATTTGATTCCTTTAAGATATTAAAAGCCCACACAAACTCTAAAGGTACAGTAGAGTGAGTTGACACAATCACTTTTTCCCCATCTGAACCAATTCGAGAATTTCCAAAAGAACAGCCATTATGGCTTGAGGATGAAGTCCCATTTCAGGTTCTTCAATCACAATATATTCATACTGGTCCTTATTAAGCAAATGCATTGGAGGACCAGATACACAATAGAACCCCATCAATAGAGGCATAAACTCCTTTTGACCAGCACTCCAAGCCATAAAAGGCATATCCATACCTGCTACCTGCATACGCATCTTTCGTTGTCCATTCTCATTCTCTATAACAACTTTTCCACCATGAAAGATAGAACTGTCAAACGATTTCCTCTGCAAGTTCTTCAAGCGTGTCTTGATAGGAAATAAAGTTGTATTTCCTCCCAATCCTATTGACATAAACACGCGTAAAATATCACTAAACTGGCGCAATACATAAGGAGTAGTAGGATCAAACTCTGAGAATGCTTTAGGTCGACCATCCGATATGCTGAAAATTCTTTGTGCTGGGATATAAAACAACTTTTCTTCTATCCCCTCTACATTATTTTTCATAAGCGAAGTTACAAACGAAGCATCAACACCATCAAAATTGATTTTCGTATTTTTTCGCCACACTCCAGCCATACCATTTCCAAAGAATGCATCCAATAAATAAGACGCATTGTTCTTGCTTATGATATAATTATATTTTCTCAATGTTTCTACAATTGCATCTTTATCTACCAAGAGTTTCAACAATTCTAAAAACATACTTTTGCCCGAAGCCTGAGCACCAACAAGAAACGTCAAGTCTCCAAATGTAACATCAGCCTTTGCTATCGGTCCAAAATTTTCTACCTTCAACTTATCCATATCTCTTGATTTTTTATTTATCAATTGCAGTCATTATCATTGTTGAACATATCATTCATTTTTATACTATATAATATGGCAAAGATTGTGCAAACCGAATGCAATCAAGTGTACTTGAATTGCTGAGGTGCAGCCAATCTTATACAAAGATATACATTATTTGTGAGATTTTCTCACTTCGTACTGTTTTTCTTTATTTTAATATTATCGCAAACCTTAAATTATGTAAAATAAAACATGTTTAAGGCCATGCTACCTCACGAGCATCTTTCACTTTCTTAATGTCTGTCTCAAAACCGGAATTATAATCTATATTCAGCCGAATATATCTGAATTGTTCCTTCGAATATAGATAAAGTCCCCTATCAACAATTAGGAACTGGTCAATCTCTTCGGAAAGTTCTTTTAACTTGTCTATATTCGAATAGAAAAATTCTTCTTTGCTAACCAAATCAAGATCATGTGAATCTGTAAGTTTTTCCTTCTTGATAAATGGCATGTCGCATTTTTTCATAATAACTATACATTGTTGTGTAGAAGGTATACTGTAGATATTGCAATCGTTATAAGATCGGGATTTTTCCTTTTCTACGAATTGCACATCATCCTCTTTGCCGTAGATTGCCTCATAATTACCAAGATATACACCAAGAGAGAGTATTGCAAATTCATCATTGACACCTATCACGTCCAATACATGCTTTATATCCTTATAAGCAATGCGAACAGTTCTTACACTCGACTGCAACAAGAACAAGTAGTTATATGCCTTGTAAGCCAATTCATTAAGATGTCCTACTATGACATCCGGCAAATTAGAAGCGTTTACATTCGTTCCGACCCTAAGCATCTCCTTGTCTATCTGAAACTTGATATAGTTGCGGATTATCTGTTTTTCATAATCATCAGTATTGGCATTCGTAAATGTAGGAAGAGACAGCGGGAAGTCCTTCAGGGCACTCAAAAGATGCAATTTTATATATTCTCGTTTATGGGGGTCAATCTCTAGTGAATTATTGAGTGTTTTAATCTGCTTCTCACATTGATCAATGTATTTATCACAAAGGGCAAGAACATCTTCCTTTGTTACCCGATCTTCCCCTATTGCTGTTTTATGGCATCCTTTTCTTCAAACCATAAGGACACGTTATTTTTCAATCGGTTCATCATCATTAACTCGTCATCAAGACTCTCCACTGTAGTTTCTTTGGGGATGTCGGGCAACTTCATCGGATCACTAAATGTTATATTCCAATTGTTTACAGTATATAGTCGTATAAGTAGCAAAGAGGAATATTTGTATGCATAACCCAATATAAAACCATCCGAACCGACATCTTGTGGAGCACCAATCATAAGGTAACGCTTTGTCAAAGTCATTGGATAATCCTTCATCTTAATCAGGTTCTTCAATTGAGACACCACGCTTATAAAAGTACTTGGAACAAGAACATATTCCGGAGGCATCGTATAACTGAAATACATCAGCTGGTTCAGCAACTCATACTTCTTGTTATAAGACAGCAATGCTCCTATCATAAAATGCTGCTCTTTGAAACGCTTTTGCTGCCAATGGTCTTTATCATCATTAGTATTATAATCCAGAGAAAAACGGTAATACTGGTCCGCAAAAGTCCAATAAGCCTTCACCCAATGTTCATTGTTTGTGTGGACAACTGCATCTACAGTCTGCCAAAGGTATATATACTCTTCTTCTGACAAGTCTATTTGTTCTTCTGTAGAAAAGAAATATTGTGCAATCAGATTATGGGTAGAAAAGAAGTTGTTGTCTCGTACAGAATGCTGCTTATACAATTCTCTAAGCATCTTCCACACCTCAGCTTCGTCATCATCACGCTTATACTTTCGATATGAACACAGAAACTCTAATATACTTCTATTTGCATCACTAAACAACTCATCATTCTCTTTGTCTGAAGCGTATTTCTCTATCTGAAAGATTTCTGTCAACGTCAGATAATCCCCGTTCAGTTTGTGTTTCAAATATTTTAAGAACTTGCTCGGATTTGTCGCCATAACGATATACTTAAACAATATGAATGTGGATATTGCAAGAGCAAATACCATAATGGTATGGACTGTAGACACTATTATCATCCAGCTATAATCACAATAGTAGTAAAGAAGGAAAGGGGTTGCTATAGATATCGGAATTGTCAGCAGCAAAAGATGATGGAATAATCGATAGAACCATTGCTTTAGAAAGAAAGCGCCCAATTTGGTGCTTTTATACATTTCATCAATCCTTTGTATTGTCTGCAATATCAAAGGATAAGCCATACCCATTAAAGCCGCAAATATGCTGATAAGTGAACTGAAATTATAATCAAAGAAATCAAACATCACTTTTTCCCTTTTGTTATGGTGGTACACAAAGTATCTTCCTGCGTCCGTTGCATCATGTTTCTCAATTCCTTTATTTCAGATGATAGAGAAGAGATAATGACATCATTATCGTTAGTGGATTTTTTTACCTCTACTGGGCTTGTTTTTGCTTCTTTATTACCTCCATATGATAAAGTGTGGATAATGGTGTCATTGTTAGTGATAAATACGTTCACCTTTATAGGTGCCGTTTCCGAAACATCTTTCCTTTCTGGTTTGTTGATTATCAGACCATAAGCAAAAATGCAAATGACTATCGACACTGTCATAAATAATGAAAGACATAGATACATGGGCCAATGTAATTCCAAATACTCCGTAAGGCGTTTTTTTATTTTTGTCTTTTCCATACATTATCGTTTTTTTTATGGTCTTAAGATAACTCTATTTATGGGTGATGTAATATGACGATACCCTTTGGCGGAATTAATTTAGTGCACACTTAATCCTAATGACCGTTTGGGGGTTAATTAATTCCGCCAACGGGTAGAAACTGTATTATTCTATTTGAATTCTTGTTCCGTCCGATGGTATCGCACCATATCGCTCTTGGCAACCACTTGTGCAGACGGAAGTACCATTACTTATTTAATGTATCTGTCGTTCTTATTCGTTTTTTCATTTCTCTGTTGAAAAGAATATAGTCACAGTTCGTATAAGATGCGCAGACTATCTCATGGCTTCATGTATTCGCCAATCAGCGTTATCGCTCTGTTTGCAGAAAAATCGCCACTCCTTTTAAAATTGGGCACGCTGCTTGCCCAACTGGGGCAACGTGCTTGCCCCTGTTGGGCAGATTTGCTGTCAGGCGTCTGCCCAATAAGTTAATGTTGTAATACTCATATTTCTGATTTCAGGATTCAGCCAACTCATGCCATTCCTGCAGTCTGAATTACTCAAAGCTGACATTCCTTTCATCTGACAATTCCTTACTTCTGACGATCCCTCACACTTGACAATTCCTTTCATCAGCAAACCATCCAGACAATTGGCTGACAATCGCCAGGCAGCCAAATATCTGCCTGTCAGAATATTACAACAAAAAACCAGACAATCTGACAGTTTTTCGGCAATTCTTGGTTTTACTAAAAACCAGCGATATGGACACCTTTTACTCATATCAACCAACTTTAATTAATTCTGCCAACGGGTGTGATGATTATAATTTAATCATATCGCCCAATTTATATTCCCATTCTCTCGGAGTGATAGGAGTATAACCACCTGCTGGATGGAAAGTCATCTCGCCAAAATATACTTTTCCACCATGAACATACAAGTCAACACGAACGAAAGTCATTCCCTTGCAAAGCTTCTTTGCTACCTCTTTCATCTCAGCAAATTCCTTTGGCTGTTCAACAGTTACCTTAGCCACATCATTAGCAGTGGTAAAGCCTGCTACATTCCAATCCATATCGCAAAATAACTTTTTATGATCCCCAAATCTGTCTATATATAGTTCAACATACTTAGGCTCACCGTTAAAACAGAAGAACTTGTAATCAGTAATATTATACTCAAGCATCTCTTCCGCAACAAGTTTGCTCTTGCCTTTATACTGAGGTTCGCGAGAGAAATAATAACAATTTACTTTCAGCCAATCACGCAGCATTTTACGTGTTTTCCTGATATCTAACTTTGACTTATTGTTGCATATGAGATTGTAACCTGATCCCTTGGTTAATTTTAATACAAACTGATTGGGTAATTTATCAAAGTCAATATCATCAGCATTGTCCCATACTCCTAAAATAGGAACAAGATATTGTTCACCTATTGTTCTTTTTATAAAATCTCTTACATCATACTTGTCTGCAAGCTCAGCCTCGTTCGGAACAACGGGATGTGTTTTCAACCAGTTTAGTTTCTCACTGAATGTCTTTGGTTGTTTTGTATTCATCCAATGAAATGGCACATGAAACCTCTTATACATTATTAATCCAACAGCATTGTGAAACAATGTATCCGGAAGCCAGGACAATCCATATTTACATGTTTTATACCATAAATTTCTATATATTCCAGCCATAACTTTAATAATAATCAATTAAACAAATTTATATCCTTAAACAATCTATAGGTTACAACAGCATTTGTGTCATACTTCTTAGCTTCTCTTTGACAATTTTCTGACATAGATCTTGCAATAGCAGGATTCTCAATACACTTACTCATCATTCTGTAGAGGTCTTCTTCATCATTTGCTCTTACTAAAAAACCTGTTTTCCCATTAGATATAATATCTCTATTAAGATGCCAATCAGACGCAATTACTGGCAAACCAGCAATAAAAGCATCTATAATAATTCCAGGAAAGCCTTCGCCCGGCCAATAAGTTGGAAATAGCATCACATCATATTGGGCAAGTATGTTATAGTTTTCACTTTTGCGTAAATCTATAAAGCCCTTGAAATTCACATTAGGCAAAGCGTCAATTTTTGTCATAAAGTCTGCATAATTGGATGCTATTTCGCCATAGAAGTCTATTTCAAATTCATCAAAGAATTGCTTGTTGAGTTTTTTTGCACAATCAAGAATATAGTCACAACCTTTTAGTGGATTTATTCTGGACAGGAACAGAAAACGAACCTTTTTATTTCTATTCTGCTTTTGAGGAATAAATTCTATATTCTTGAAATTAGGCACACAAATAGCATTGTTAAAACCGCATTTTCTCAATGATTCGACCATAGATGTACCTTCTACTAAGAACTTATATACAACCTTGTAAACTTTAGCTGATACTTTACCATCCAATATCCAGTTTGCGACACTACCACCTATAGTCCAATAATAAACACATCTTTTAGTTGGCAAAAAATTGAAAAAAGAAAGGACTTTATATGCACTCATACTATTAAGTGATAGTATATATTTAGCTTTCGGATTAAAGATGATTACATATAATAGTTTTAAAAGCACCAATGGATTTTTTTTCCATCGTTCTGTATCAACCACTATAAGATTAGCTGCACATTCACGAAGCTTCTTTACTATATAATAATTTTTCACTGATGCACCATTGGTAGGTATTTCTCCACCTCCCATTGGTCCAATAAAGATAAATTTATGTTTATTCATTATTCTACGATATTATTCACATACCCTTCTGTTTCCCTGTGCTTAATAATGCAAGGGTTGCCGAATACAACAGAATGTGATGGTATGTCTACATTTACAAAACTATTTGGTGCAATCAGCACATCATCGCCAATGGTAATATCCCCAACGATTGCCGAATTGATACCAATCCAAACTCTATCGCCAATAGTTGGACAACCTTTCCGGGAGCCTCTATTCGCTTGTCCTATTACAATACCTTTATGAATGTTACAATTGCGACCTATCTTAGCATTCGGATTGATAGTTATATTATAAGCGTGACCTATATAAATACCCCCCCCGATTTGATTATTTGCAGTTATTTCCAATCCTCTTTGGCTAGCCCAAATTCGGAATAGAGCTTTATAAAACAGCCTTATTGGTATAAAGGATTCTGAGGCAGCCTTACGATAAAGAAAATGAAAGATTCTAATGTATATTTCCGGTTTTCCTCCATACCGAGCAATGTCTGCTCTATATAATTCTTTAAATTTACTCATTTATAAACTCTCTATCAGTTCAACGTATGATTTTAAGAAAGCTTCTTCTGTATTGCGCTTTAAGCAAAGTTGGCGATTGCGCTTACCCATTTCCAGTCTGTTTTCATACGATAAGCTCACCATCTTCTTTATAGCATCTGCAATAGCTTTAGGTTTCTTTGGATCAAACAAAAATCCATTAACTCCCTCTTCAACGATATATGGATTCTCATATACATTGCTACATAGAATGGGCAATTCGCAAGACATGGCTTCAGCCACGACATTAGGATAACCCTCAAAAAGACTTGGAAGACAAAATATATCAGCCTTGCGATATTCCTCTTCAATCTTTTGGTTTGGATCATGCAATGTTAAGTAATCTGCAATATCAAGCTGTTGATATTCCTTCTCTATTTCTTCATAATAAGCTACATTATGCCTCTTATCTCCATACCAATCGAAATGCACATTGAGTCCCATATCCTTTACCATACGGACAGCTTTCAGATAAGTTAACACATTCTTTTGCTGGGTATAGCGAGCAACGGTCACAATACGAAGTGTTTCATTTCGGACTGGAGTTTCTGAAGGCGTAAAACGATTAACATCAACAAAATTGATAATGGGATGCACCTTCTTACTCAAGAATGGAAAATTATTACGGATGAAATTCCCCTGGCTATTGCTATTAGGTACGACAGCGTCAGCCATACGATAAAGGTTGAACTGTATCTTGTCGCCTCGTGTAATGCAAGTATTATTGTTTCGTTCCGAGACCACCAAATTTGCCTTAAATAAAAGCTTTGCAAGGCACATTGTCTTGTTGACAGATGGCAAGAATGAAATAACAACATCTGGCTTATACTGACGCACATACTTTGCAACCTTAAACACACGAGTCTTCTTATCCCATAGTTCCGGTACAAACTGATAATCCACACCATGTTGACGAAGATAAGGCTCATAAAACTGATTCTCTACGTATGTTATCAATCTGCAAGGAAATCCTGCTTTAGTCAGCATCACTGTCAGTCCGCAAATTTGCCGCTCCGCACCGCCAGAACCAAGATTTTCTGTTATTAATAATATTTTTTTCATAATTCTTTTTGTAACCTCATTCTTTTTCGTCGAATGGCAACTTTATCCATTCACCGAATTTCTCATCCCATTCGTTTGGCGTAAACTTTTCAAAGCCACTTGAGTCAAAGAAAGTGAACTCACCGAAATAGACTATCTCGTCAACGCTATACAAATCAATTCTTACATGCGGAATTCCTTGTGATAGCTTTTGCGCTATAGTTTTCATTTTCTCAAAGTTTGAAGGTAGTTTTGGGAGTACTGGATTATTTTCACCTCCTTGAGTGAATGGCAAATGATTCCCATCCATGTCAAAATAATCAAAATAAGTACGGTGCCTTGAGAATCTTTCGCTTGCAACCAAAAACACCTTAGGCTCACCATTAAAACAATAAAATTTATAATCACGTAACTCTCCACTTTCATCAACCATAAAATTCTCAGCTAAAATCCTTGGTTTAACATTTTTATATGGCCATTCTTTAAGATGCTTATAAATACTTGTTTTTAATGAAGAGTTCAAACGTTTTGCTGCCAAAGATTTATCAAATACGTTCTTGTCACGACAAATTACAACACCACCGCCACCACCTCCATTAGTTGACTTTAAAACGAAACTATCTGGAAGTAAACTAAAATCAATGTCATCAAATTTGTCCCAAACACCAATTGTCGAAATGACGTATTCTTTCCCGAGTATTCTTGTTGCGATTCTCTTGGCTTCAAATTTGTCAACCATTAGTGTATATTCAGGTTTCCTATTATATAATTTTAGCCACTGAAGTTTCTCATTGAATGTCTTGGGAGTTTTTAAATCCAAGCAATATCCCATCTTTAAACGGAACATTATTTTTAGATACAAAGCATCAGGAAGCCATGTACCAAAATGTGTAAGAATTGCTAAGCAGAACTTTTGTGGTTCCTTAAAGTAAGTGATTAATTTTTGCATACTATATTATTTTTAATATTTACATTTTATCAATAGTTCGTTAAAATTTGAGACAATGGCTAAGCGGCTTTACGCTGCCCAGCCAAAGAGTTCTTTGACAGTATGACTAATTAACTTTCGGTTCGGTATTCTCCGACACTTGTCGAAAATTAATTTAGCGATGTATGTGCTTGCCATGACCTCCTTGAATGAAGCCATGGAATACGGCATCTCATTTTCCTTCATCATCACCTTTGCCACATTCTGTGATGCGAATGATGCATTGTAGGAAAAGTCCAACTGGTTCTTGTGTCTTGCCTGGCAATGCGTAAGGCCAGTATACTGCTTTGCATCGCGAAAACAAAACTCTATTTGGAATCTTGAGCGATATGTGCGCA
>OCHN01001421.1_pt1 | contig 19380 bp, 5 predicted proteins | sample 1538911 | NCBI WGS metagenome assembly OCHN01 (sample SAMN04571736, study PRJEB22368) | human gut metagenome | biome: human gut; material: stool | host: Homo sapiens | place: Luxembourg | collected 2013-01-11 | reverse complement strand
TAAACTCGAATAACCACCTGAACATTGTATGACCTGTTAATGCAGGGACGCTTAACGCTACACGTCCGCATATTAGTACATATATCTCAGGTTAGTGGCGTTTTTTTGAAAGGTAAATGTCAGTGCAGTTGCACAGATACACTCACGAAATTATTAACGCCTTGTCAGTACGCAAAGTGTTTTCGGCGGTGTTGGTGCGAAGAATCCTCAATAGTTGGCTGAGCGAAGCTCAGCAACAGAAGCTCACCTTTGACAAGGGAGGCAAGGACATGGTGCGGGGCAAGGGATAGTGCGGTTTTGGGAGGGTTGGTGCGGATGGGGAGCAATCCCCACCGTCACGGCTCGGAATAGTTTCAGAATCGTAAAAGCAGGACTATCTGAATACTGTACAGCAAGCCGAAAAACCTCTACAGCCGTGCCACCTCCCCTTTTTCGAGGGGAGGCAAGGACATGGTGCGGGGCAAGGGATAGTGCGGTTTTGGAAAGTTATGCGGAGCGAGGTGTTGTTGTGCAATCCCTCCGTCTTGACGGCAGAAAAGTTTGATAAATAAAAAAAGGTGGGTGTGTCACAAACAGAAAGCAACAAAGCAAAAGTTTGTGTCGTGCCGTCAATCCACCTCCCTTTAACAAGGGAGGCAAGAGTGTTGGTACGGGGAGAGAGGGTGTTGTGCTTTTGAGAAGGTTGTGGGGATTGAGAGGTTGGTGGGTGTAAAGCAATCCCTCCGGTAGTCGCCCGAATTTTTTCGGGCGACAGCACCTCACCTTTGACAAGGGAGGCAAGGACATGGTGCGGGGCAAGGGATAGTGCGGGTTTGGGAGGGTTGGTGCGGATAGGGAGCAATCCCTCCGGTAGTCGCCCGAATTTTTTTCGGGCAACAGCACCTCACCTTTAACAAGGGAGGCAAGGACGTGGTGCGGGGAGAGGGGCGGTTATGATTTTGCAATGGTTGTGGGGGATGGCGGTATTAGGTGCAACGGGAGGGGCGAGCGAGGCAAGTGATAAGTGTTCTTTTGCAAAGATTAGTGGAAGCAACAAGGATTGGTGCAACGGGAGGAGCGAGCTCCTCCCCTACGAAAAGCGAAAGGAATAGTGCGGGTTTGGGAGGGTTGGGTGGGGCGAGGGGTGTGGCAATCCCTCAGTCTTGCGACAGATAAGGTTGAGAGGATATTAAATATACTTGAATCGCTGAGCAAGGCAATTTATGATAAGAAGTAGCCTTGTCGCAATCCAGCTCCCTTTACTCAAGGGAGCCAAGAATGTGGTGCAGGGCGAAGGGATAGTGCTTGGCAATATATTTCACTTGACCGGTGTCTGTAGGACACCGGTTGTTTGTATTATGTGCCGCATTTATGACCGTTCGTGCCGTTATAACAACCGTTCGTGCCAAAAAGTTGAAATCGCAAAGCAAATGAGTTATGATATAATTATAAAATTATAAGGGGAGAAGTATGCTCATCTGCGTTTACGATACCGCAAACGAGGCGGAGATACTGAAAGCGAAAATAACACAAATCGCAACGGCGGCATATCGACGAATTGCCTACTGGGTATGTCAGAGGTATGAGAGCTTTGTGACGGAGTGTAAGACGGCTGACCTTATAATCGTGCTTGCCGACGGAGCGGACGGTATGGAGGGCGTTATTGCGGCAAAGAATGCCGACAGGGATACGCCTGTAATATGGCTGTCGGACGATGAGGGATTCGGGGCGCAGTCATACAGGCTTGGCTGTACCTATTTCCACAAGAAGCCGATACCGCAAACGAGGCGGAGATACTGAAAGCAAAAATAACACAAATCGCAACGGCGGCATATCGAAGAATTGCCTACAGGGTATGTCAGAGGTATGAGAGCTTTGTGAATGAGTGTAAGACGGCTGACCTTATAATCGTGCTTGCCGACGGAGCGGACGGTATGGAGGGCGTTATTGCGGCAAAGAATGCCGACAGGGATACGCCTGTAATATGGCTGTCGGACGATGAGGGATTCGGGGCGCAGTCATACAGGCTTGGCTGTACCTATTTCCACAAGAAGCCGATACCGCTTGAAAAGCTGAAGGAGGCACTGCATAAGTGCAGGTGCATGGCATAAGCACGGGTAAATCTACAGGAGGAAAAAATTTGTACGGCTCATAAGTGCGGTGCTGTCTGCGGCAATGACGCTGACGGCTGTACCGTTATCGGCATTTGCCGAGGGCGAGACACATACGCATGACGGCGAGAGCAATGTCATCACGACACCGCTTGATTTCAGAGAAAAGAAGGCGGACGAAAACGGTGTCGGCTGGAGCTGGGATTATGACACAAAGACGCTGACGCTTGACGAAGTGAACATTCAGGCGACAACAGACAGTATGAGCGTCGTAACAGTCCCCGACGGTACGGAGATAGTGCTGAACGGTAACAATACTATCGTACAGACGGACACCGGCGACAGCTATACATACATTCTCAGTGCCGTAAATACGAATGATGTTAACTGTGACGGCACTATGACGATCAGCGGCGAAGGTGTGCTGAATGCAGAGAACCGCTCTACAGACAGTATGGCACGCTCTCTCGGCGGATCAATAATCATTAACGGCGGTACTGTAAACGCAACAGGTAAAGTAGTTGCAGAGTCGCTTGAGATACATAATGACGGCGCACTGAACGCCGAAGCGTCAGCTGTATCTAATGACGGTGCGGCTGTCGGTGTCAAGCGTGGCATTACTGTTGACGGCAACGGCAGTCTTACAGCCGTTGGCGGTGCTGTAGAAAATGAATATGCCAATAACGGCGCAATATTGCTTAACAGTAATTTCGGGGACAAAATTTCCGTCAGCGGAAACGGCAGTATTACTGTGCCTGAAGGCAATGCAGCAAAAGTCGGAATATACTACGACGGAAACAAAAGCATAGATGCCGAAATAAGCGGCGGTAAGGTCACTGCTTATGGTACTAAGTGTGGCATTTACAAAGTAAACCTTATAATGAGCGGTACAGGCTCAGTTTACGCTACCGGCGGTACATACGGTATCGGTCAAACTGTACCGACAATAGACGAGGACGAATTTGTAGTAAAGGGTTCGACTGAGTTCAAGGCTGAGGAAAGCTCAGTGACAGCCAATGCCGAGTTTAACAGCGGCTATTATGAGATTGGCAGAGCGGACGCTAAGACGGTAGTTATAAAGCCTGATACTTCTCCCCGTATAATACTCGGAAACCAAATCGGAATATTCAAGACTGAAGAGTATGAAATAATTGAAGACATGGACATGACTGATATCAAGCTCAAGGGTACGGTTTACTTTGATATTACTCTGAAGAATATGAGCGATGAAGAGTTTGCAGACGCAAGAGGCTGTTTCGGCGGCGATGAACCCGATTTATTAGCAAGCATAATCAAGACCGATTACGGCTGGGTGTGCATGGTCTGCGATACCGAGTTTTCGGTTACATACGACACTGATAATACTCTTACAATAAAGTGCGGAGATATTGTATCCAATACCGTTCAGGTAAAGTCGAATGCAAACCGTTTCAACAAGGTTACACAGGGTGACAACACAAACAGAACGGTTTTCTATACAAACACTTCGCAGGAAGAGAAGGACAATTACAAGCTTGTAAGCACCTATACGGTTGACAGTGAAAGCATAAGCTATAACTGGTACAGTACGAACAGTGCATACAGTGCAGATGAGCTCGGTGCGGCAGTATCCGGAAGCAACGGCGAATTCAAGCTTGCGGATAATATTCCTGCCGGAAATTATGTTCTGTATTGCGATATAACCTATTCAGACGGTGACAGCACAGAAACTGTTACAGAAAAATTTACATTTACATATAAAGAATGTGCACATGAAAACGGTTATTCCGACGGTAAATGCACAAACTGCGGAGCGTTATGTGATCACAGCAATATTGATATTGACACGGGTAAGTGTAACGAGTGTGCGCATCAGTTTGTTGCTACAATCAGCACAGACGGCAATGCGCCGACAGGCTATGACACGCTCGCAGACTGCCTTGACAGCATTACTGCCGATACCGGAAACTATGTTAAGATCTATCAGGATATCGGTGATGCAACGGCAACTACAGATACTGTTATAAATGTAAATCACAATGTTATGATTGACCTTAACGGTCACAAGCTGAACAATATCAAGCTTGAGGTCAACAAAGACGTCAAGCTTGCATTAACCGGCACAGAGGGCAGTTATGTTGACCAGGTGTATGTTCGCAAAGGCGGCGGATCATTCATAATTGACAGCGAAGCAAATGTAGAATTTGATACAATTTTTGCTGAGGCAGGTACAAGGTTCACTGTAAGTGACGGTGCAAATGTAACTGTGAGATATCTGGCTGTAAAGGAATCTTTAAGCAATGAAGGAAATGCAACATCTGTAAAGCTTGCTACGGGAATGAAGATTACTGAGATGTTGGCGTATGATCTGGACAACAGCAGCCCGTTATCAGAAAACATAATGCTTAAAAATCTGCTTTCGGATAATCAGATGCTGAAATACGAGAGCAGTAGCAAGATTATTAATCTTTATTATGGAGCAACCCGTATAATTATAAACAGCAAAACATACGGCTACGGCACAATTACTGTTGTAGAACATACTGACGCTGACCACAAATACAGCAGTGGAACAGGCAAGTGCGAGGAGTGCGGAAAGCCCTGCGAGCATGGCGGTGATATAAACACGGACACCGGCATCTGTTCAATCTGCGGTGCGGTTGTGTCTGTCGCAATCTATACAGATGCAAACGGAATCTCAAAGTATGTAGATACCGATGAGCTTCACTCTTTACTCAATGAATCCGGTAAAAGCGGTACAGTAAAGCTGTTTAAGGATTATTATAAACTTGAGCAGCATGATATAGACGGAGTGATCACAATTGACTTAAACGGACACGATTTCACTGTCAGGGGTGTTACCCCCTGGAGTGGAGGAAAGGTTACGTTTAAAAACAGCGGCAGCGAACAGGTTACATGCTCCGGTTCGGTAAGTCCGACAGTCGATGCTCCCGGCGGTACACTTATCGTAGACGGTGATATATATTTCGACAGTGCGATCAATATAAATGATTATGGTACAGTTATACTGAATGACGGTAAGTATGTCGATCTTACAATCAAAGGCGATAGAACATTATACGATATGCTCGGCGAGGGTAAGGCTTTCTTTGACGCTGACGGAAATCTTTTCAACGCAAGTGTTCAGGCAGGCAGTGATCTGACAGTCAAAGCTCACAGCCATACCTATGTTGACGGCAAGTGCGACTGCGGATATGTATGCCCTCACAGCGATGTTGACAGCAAAACAGGCAAGTGTACAGAGTGTGAATATCAGTATGCGGCTGTTATCGTAAAGGACGGGGCTGTAGCTTCCGTTTATAAGGAAACTGAGATGGAAGCGGCTTTTGAAGCGGCTGACAGTGACGCAAACACCGGCTGTACATTAAGAGTATACAAGAATTATACAGGCAGCTATACAACACTCAGCGGTAAGTTCACGCTGTGGATCGCTGAGAAAGCCAATGTAGGTACGTTAACTGTTTCGGGAGATATAACCGTTACGGGATCGGGAAAAAATAATCGTATTTATGGCGATTTCAATGTAGCGGCCGGCGGTAAGCTGACATTTGACGAAAAATGCGGCGCTATGGGAACTGTGTCGGTAGGTGCAGGTACATTTGACTGCTATAGTACATTTTCTATAACACTCAATATAAACGATGCAAGCAGTGACGTAATTCTTCACGGCGGAGCTTTCAAAACAATATGCTATAACGGCGGCGGGGACAGAGCAAACGCAGAAATACTGACTTTGTTGGCTGAGAACCGTATGTTTATGAAGTCTCCCAATCCTGAGCCGATAGACGGCTCAAAAACACTGTTGAAAGACGGTTTTGCAACACCTGTTATTGTAATACGACATGAAGATCACAGTTACGACAGCACAACGGGCAAGTGTACGATTTGCGGTAAGCGGTGCGGTCATACGGATGTTGACAGCAAAACTGGTGTATGCTCTACCTGCGAATATCAGCTTACTGCGGGCATTTCGGGCGTGGGAACAGCGAAGTATTTCGATAATATAGACGACGCTTTTACTGCGGCATTATCGGAGGTAAACAGCGGCTGTACGCTGACATTGTATAAGAACTGCGAGATTACACAGAACGTAGAAATCGGCAATACAAAGGTTACTGTCGATGTGAATGGATATTTACTCGGCGAAGATAAATATATCGTTGTAAACAGCGGTGGTATTCTGTGCCTTAAGGACAGCAGGAAAAGCACCAACAGCGGATGCGTAAACGCACCTTTATTTGTAAAAGGCGGTACGTTTATAAACGGCACGGCGGACGGCAGCAGTTCAGCCGCAGATGTACAAGCTATAACCATTATCAGTGCTAAGCGTGTCGAAATATACGGCGGCGTATTTGGAAATGTTTACATTTCAAACGCAAGCGGCGTAGCTATATACGGCGGAAGGTACAGCACCATCGGCAGCGGGAAAAGCAACAGCACACCCGTAAACACTCTGCTTGCAAAGGGCTATGCATTTGCGACCTTAAACAGTGTCACACATCTCCCCGAAAGTATAGTTGACGGCAGTGCAGTGACACTCAGCGAAGGAATTAGAAATGTCACAGTTGTAAAGCATACTCATACATACACCGAAACAGAGACAAAGTGTGCGTGCGGTGCTGTGCTTCATGTAAAGGTGACATCAGCCGACGGTACTACTAACGAATATTTTGACAGCATTGAGGAAGGCTTATTATATGCCGATAAGGCTGAAAACAAGGGCTGTGTTTTCACTCTTGTAACAAGCGGTAAGATCAATAGTGGGGTTAGGCTGTCAAACGGTCAGTTTACTATTACCACAAGTAATTATGGCACTATCTATGATTACAACCAGACAATAACTATTGATGGTGCAGATGTTATTGCTGAAGGTTATATGTTCATCAGGTGCAAGGTTAATGTGAAGAGCGGATCTCTTACATTACCTGAGGGCTCAAGCACCGGATTTGATAGTATTGCTATATCAGGCGGTACCGTAACTGTCAGCGAAGGCGTCAATGTTGACAATTATGCGGGTGCTGATAATTTATTTGTAAGCGAAGACGCAACTGACGCAAAGCTTACTATAGGCGGAGGTACTTACAGCAATATCAATCTCGGACAGTTTAAATTAAAGGACGTAATCGCAAGCGGTGTGCGTGTGATAAGCTACGACAATCCGACAGATCCGACTGCGGAGAAAACAGCAACGGCTTTATTATACAGCGATATAGCCGAAAAAAATAATTTTGACTCCGAAAACAAAACTGTAAGCTATTATCTGTTTACCAAGTGCGAGCATAAGAATGAGGACGGCAGTTATGCCTTTAATGAGGGCGGTATATGCAAATACTGTAACTCTGAGTTTGCTGCAAGCGTAAGCTATACGGTTGACGGAAGTGCAAAGACAGAGCTGTTCGGTGATATTTATGACGCTTTTGATAAGGCTAATGAGGCAGGTACGGCTACTATAACGCTGTATAAGGATATTGAAACCAGCAAACTTACACAGGACATTACCGTTACGGGCAATGTAACGCTTGCACTCAACGGCAAAACTTTTATTGATAAAGTTGGCAGGATAGCAATATCGACATCAAACGGCGGTACGCTTACCGTAAACGGCGATGGCAATATGCAGACGCGTATTGAAGTTAACGCAAATTCAAAATTAATCGTTAACGGCGGTGAATTAGGCGATGTATCAGTTTACGAAGAAGGCAACGCAGAAATAGGTGGCGGCGTTATAAAACATCTGGAAATTTACGGCAACGCAAAAATCAGCGGCGGTCAATTCTACCTTATCGGGATAGCAAACGGCAGTCTTGAATCTGTTCTGGCTGACGGTTATGCTTATAAAGTGGACGGCGGTGCATGGCTTTCAATTGCAGAACGTGCAAAGAATGCTTATAGCAGCTCGATTAACGAAGATAAACCGGTGACTGTAGAAGAAGCACCCATAAAGAGCGCAAGTATTGCGTGGGCAGACGAAGGAACGCCTGTTATATACCGTAACGGAGCGAAAAAATTGAAAGTCAATGTTACATGCGATGTGGCGGACACTTCAAAGCGGATAACCTATTCGGATTTCGTAAACGGCAATAATCGCAGTAAAGATTCTAAGCTTTCTGTTAACTGGTATATGGTATTCGGTTATAAAATCGGTGAGATTGTAGCGGAAGACGGTGAGGTTGAATATTACACTGTACTGAAGTGTGACGGATACGAATATAAGTCGAATGTGCTTAAGTTTACACTTGCGACCTGCTCGCACCCTGAGGATAGCTTTAATAACGAAACCGACGGTTTGGTATTCTGCGGTATATGTGATTTATTGATAGAAGCCGAGGTAGTAGATGCTGACGGCAAGTCGTTAGGCTATGCGGGTCTTAATAGAGCCATAAAGCTGGCGCAGGAGAACGAAGGCAGCACTGTAAAGCTGATTTCGGAAAGAGTACCTGCGTCCATTACCGTGACGGGCGGTAAGTTTACTGTTGACTTTAACGGTAAAGAGGCATATTATCAGTTCACTGTCAACGGCGGTGACGTGACTTTCACTTCTTCGGCAGTACAGGACGTGAGCAATCAAAATCTGCCAAGCGGAATCACAGTTAACGGAACTGACGCTGAGGTTACAATTGACGGTAAAATCAAACTGGGAAGTGTAACAATATCAAGCGGTGCGCTTGCAGTAAACAGTGCCGAGAGTTATATTAAAGAACTGTCAATAAATGGCGGAAAGACTGTTGTAAACGGTGCAAATATTGATGCACTGAAAGCTAACGGCGGAGACACGGTCATCAATTATGTTACAGCCGATTCTTTAAGCGTGAATATCAACGGGTCCGGTAGCCTCTCTATCGTAACCGGCGAGTTCGGCAGCACCACTTGCAAAACAGACAGCGGTTATACTTTAGGTATGGCAATTGCGAGTGGAAGCGTAGTTTCGGCCGATAGTATGAATGGCATTACTGTTTACACATACGAAGCTATTCAGACCATGACCAGTACCTATAGAATTTTTGTTGATAAGTGCAACCATAAGGACAAAAACGGCAGTTATGTGCTTGACGGTAATCCCTGTCCTTACTGCAATGAGGAAATCGTTGCAACTGTAAGCTATACGGCAAACGGAAGCGAAGAGACGGATCTGTTCAGCGATATTTATGACGCTTTTGACAAGGCTAATGAGGTAGGTACGGCTACTGTAACGCTGCAGAAGAACATCACGGACGATATTACAGATACGATAGCTGTTACAGGCAATGTTACGCTTGAACTTAACGGTAAAAGGCTCTCACAACCCGGTACTGATGTATGGTATTCCATAGAAGTAACGAGCGGTAAGCTGACCGTTAACGGCAGTGGCTTAATAAAACGTGTTGCCGTTCGCAACGGCAGCAATGCGGAAATCAACGGTGGTACTTTCTCTGACTTCATAATTAAAGACGGCGGTAACGCTGTAATTAAAGGCGGTCAATTCTACAGCTTACAGGTTTCAGGCGAAGGCAGAAACGTAAGACAGCTTCTTGCGGACGGCTATGCCTATAGGAGTATTATCGATTCCGGCATCTGGTCTACTATTGCAGAGCGTGAAAAGCAGGATATAACTAATGTAGAAGTAAAGGAAGCGCCGATAAAGAGCGCAACAATTTCCGCTGAGAACGAGTCACCGATAATATACCGTAACGGTAAAAAGGCTGTAACTTTCGCGGCCGATGTGACATATTCGGGAGATAAAACACTCTATATTACCGGATGCTTAATTGACGGAACGGTAATAAGCGAAAAAACAGAATTATTAAACGGTTACTGTTATTTACTTGGCGATCAAGTTGATAAAGTGGTGGCAGAAGACGGAGAAATCCAATATTACTGCATATTTACCTATGACGGATATGATTATAAGTCGAATGTGGTAACGCTTACAGTAGCTACCTGTCAGCACCCCGTCGAAAGCGTAAAATGTGACGATGACGGTTGTGTGTGCGGTATATGCAACAGAGCACTACCGGCTTCGGTAGAGCTGTCTGACGGCACGTTATCGTATTACGAAAACTGGAATGACGCTATCGGCGCTGCCGAGGAAAGCGAAGGCTGTACATTAAAGCTGTTAAACTACAGTGGGCTTAAAGATAATGAAACATTTGACATAAGCAAGGGTAGATTTACCGTTGATTTAAATAAAAATGACGGCAACACAGCATTTACATTTAATGTCAAGGGCGGAGATATAACGTTTACGGCATCGCAAGCAGCCTCAAGTTCACTTACCGGTGTAACGGTATCGGGTGAGAATGCCAATGTTTTAATTGACAGTAAAGCCACATTGAATTATTTAGTTGTAAATTCCGGAAAGGTTAGTGCCGATGGTGCTAATATCGGCGCAATAACGATAAACGGCGGAGACACGGTCATCAATGATGTTAATGCCGATTATTTAAGCATGAAAGCAGACACGACCGGTGGAAGCGGATATAATGTCTCTATAGTAAGCGGTACGTTCAACATCTTCACTTGCGAAAATGAAAGCAATTATACTTTAGGCAGGGCAATTGCGAGCGGAAGCAGAGTTATAGGCTTAAATGCGATTGTCGGTTCAGGTTTCAAATATGCTGAAATTCAGAGCATGACCAAAGCCAATTATCTTAATGTTATAAAGTGCGACCATAAGGACGAAAACGACAGTTATGCGCTTGACGGAAACCTTTGTCCTTACTGCAATGAGGAAATCGCCGCAACTGTAAGCTATACTACGGCAAACGGCGGCGAAATGACAGATCTGTTCAGCGATATTTATGACGCTTTTGACAAGGCTAACGAGGCAGGTACGGCTACTGTAACGCTGTATAAGGATATTACAAACAGCGAACTTACACAGGGCGTTACCATTACCGGCAATGTAACGCTTGCACTGAACGGTAAAAAACTGGGTGGCACTTTTGCTTTCAACGCACCTGTAGAAGTATCCGACGGCGGTATGTTTACCGTAGGCGGCGATGGCAAAATGCGGATGCCTATTAAAGCTTACGCAAACTCAAAGTTAATCATCAACGGCGGTGAATTCACATCGGTGATGGTTTACATAGACGGCGACGCAGAAATAGGCGGCGGCGTTATAGACGCTCTGACCATTATAGGTAACGCTAAAGCAAAAATCAGCGGCGGTAAATTCTACAACATCGAGATAGCAAACGGCAGTCTTGAATCTGTTCTGGCTGACGGTTATGCATATAAAAAGGACGGCGGTGCATGGCTTTCAATTGCAGAACGTGCAGAGAGCGTTTATAGCAGTGTGAATAACGACAATAAACCGGTGAATGTAGAAGAAGCGCCGATAAAGAGCGCAACGCTTAGCACAGAAATAAACAAGCTGTATCGCAACAGCAACGCAAACCCCACGCTGAAGTTCAACCTTGCTCTTGCTCACGGCTCGAACCTGAACGACTCGTATGTAAGTAAGAGATACAGTATAAACTCCTATGTAAGCGGAGATATAATTTATAGCAGCTTAAGCGCACTTGTAAAGGACGCTAAATTGTCGGCAGACGAAATAATTGATAAGGCGGGCAACAGCGTTGCTGCCAAGATATACTTCGTAGTTATTACCGATGACGGCTATGAAATAAAGTCGAACACTGTAAGCATAGACCTTGTTGACTGTGATCATTCTCAGGTGGTCGATCCTACAGCGGACAAGGAAACCGCAGGCAACATTACTGAGCCGACATATTGCGAGATATGCGAGAGCAAGTTCAATGCAAAGATAACAAAGGGCGACGATGTCAGGTATTATAACGATCTTGACGAGGCTGCGAAAGACGCTCAGAAGAGCGAAAACGAGGGCTGTACCTTATATCCGCTTTATAACAAGAACGGATACGGCGGTCAGTTAGTCATAACCGAAGGTAACTTCACGCTCAAGTACGCAGTTCGTACAGCGTTCTCACGTCCGATCATCATAAACGGCAAGGCAAAGCTGACGGTTACGGGACGTTGTGCGGTGACAGCGTTTGAGAATCAAGACGCATTCATAGTGCAGGGCGGTGATGTCACATTTGACGGGCTTGCAACAGGCAGCAATGTGACCATAAACGGCGGAAATGTTACAATGGCCGCAAACAATATAAATTGCCTTACTATAAACGGCGGTAATGTATCCATTTCGTCAGGTGGGTTTGCCGAAATCGTAACTACGGTCAGTGATAAGGTGATAGCCGATTATATCGATCACGGCTTCTGGGTACAGGACAGAGGAACAAAAGAGTGGATAGATATATACAGTCTTAATAAGGCAACGGCATCATCGACAAACGGACTTACGGTACGGTTGTGTCCGATGCAGATAATCAAGCCGATTGATACTGTATATTACACCAACGGTTATTATCCCGACGGTATACCGTCACTTCAAATAAATGCAGAGCCGTGGTATTCAAACGAGGTTGACGCAAAAGTTGCTTATCAGTGGTTCGCCATTGATGAAAACGGCTACGAAACAGTGATAGAGGGCGCTACAGACAGAAAGCTGTCGCTCGAAAATCTCACAACGGGCAGGTACTACTGCCGTCTTACCTACAGCAATGCTGCAACTGCGGGAGTTTCGATGAAGTCGGACGTTGTAACGGCTACGATAACCGAATGTGAGCATTCCGGAGGAGAGGCTACCTGCACCGAAAAGGCAAAGTGTGAAATATGCGGAGCGGAGTATGGCGAAATGAAGCCGCACAGCTATGCGCATATAAAAGCGTATGAGTATCTTAAATCAGCGGCTACCTGCACTGCAAAGGCTGTATACTATACTTCCTGCACAGAATGCGGACAGTCAAGCAAGGGTACAGCTGATGAGGCAACGTTCGAGTACGGAGATGCACTCGGACACAAGTACGGTGAGTGGGTATCTAACGGTGACGGAACTCATACAAGAGTTTGCGCTAACGACAGTACACACACCGAAACAAAGGATTGTCACGGCGGCAAGGCTACTTGCACGGCAAAGGCAATATGCGAGGACTGCGGTGCTGAATACGGCGAAATGACAGCCCACGCATTTACGGCTAAGACGGCAAGTGACAAGTATCTTAAATCTGCGGCAACCTGCACTGCAAAGGCGGTATACTATACTTCCTGCGCAGAATGCGGACTGTCAAGCAAGGGTACAGACGATGAGGCTGTTTTTGAGTATGGCAATTTCGGACACAAGTTTACACAGTGGAAAGGCACAGATGCAAATTGCACCGAAAACGGTTATAAGGAAAGACACTGCACCGAATGTGACTATAAACAAACGCAGACTATCAAAGCCAAGGGTCACCAATTCGGTGAATGGAAGGTAACAAAGAAAGCCGGTTGTCTGACTGACGGAGAACAGACTGCAGTGTGTACAGTATGCAATCATAAGGAAACAAAGGTTATTGCGGCAACAGGACATAAGTACGATACAAGCACGGTAGATCCGACATATTCCGAAAAGGGATATACGCTTTATAAGTGCCGTTTATGCGGAAGCTCATATAAGAGCAACTTTACCGATATACTTGAGATGCCTGCGGCGGAGGGCTTTAAAAAAGACTCTGCAACAGATACTACAGTAACTCTTAAATGGGACAGATATGCCGATGCAGACGGTTATATTGTAGAATGGTATATCGACAATGAGTGGAAGTCAAAGAGGATTGAGGGAAATGAAAATGTATCTCTGACACTGGACGGTCTTAATGCAGACAGTGTGTACAAAGTCAGGATAAGAGCGTACAGCGGCGATAATTACAGCGATTATATTTATCTCAATGTATCTACAACGTCTTCGACGATAACGGACGATCCTTCTAAGGACAACGCAAATACCGGTGCTGAAGGCATTGCAATAGTTGTGGACGTTGCAATTCTTGCTACGGGTACTTTAATAATCACGAAAAAAAGGAGAAAGTGATTTTTGTTAAGGTAAACGTTTGATATGTGCAAGAAACCCACGCATTTCGGTGCGTGGGTTTCGTTCTGCAACGACAAAATATGCAGGTAAAGCGATTTTGGATAATATGAAACAGCCGTAAGCGAGGGTGCTTACGGCTGTAGTTTGTTTATTGCTTTTTATGATGCCGCTGTTTCGCTGTCCTGCGGTAAGCAGAATTTTGAAAAGGCGAATCCGGTGCGGCTTACTTGAAGTATCTGTTCAGCAGACCCTCGAAAGCCTTGCCGTGACGGGCTTCGTCCTTAGCCATCTCGTGAACTGTGTCGTGGATAGCATCAAGATTCAACTGCTTTGCTCTCTTTGCGAGGTCAAGCTTGCCCTGTGTAGCGCCGTGCTCTGCGGCAACTCTCTTTTCAAGGTTTTCCTTAGTCGATGCACTTACAACATCGCCTAAAAGCTCTGCGAACTTTGCAGCGTGTTCAGCCTCTTCCCAAGCTGCCTTTTCGTAGTAAAGGCCTACCTCGGGGTAACCTTCTCTGTGAGCGGCTCTTGCCATAGCAAGATACATACCTACCTCTGTGCATTCGCCCTCAAAGTTAGCCTTTAAACCTGCGATGATCTCTTCATCCTCAACTGCCTTTGCAATGCCTACCTTGTGCTCGTCTGCAAATACAAGCTTTTCGCTTTCCTTAAGCTCTATGAATTTGCTGCCGGGAACCTTGCACTGGGGGCAGAACTCGGGAGGTGTATCTCCCTCATGAACGTAACCGCATACCGGACATACCCACTTTTTCATAGTAAATTACCTATCCTTTCATAGTGATAAAATCATTATTTTCTTATTGTTTTTAGCGAAATCAGTAACGTTTACTGATTTGTTGATTTTATTATAACCGATACTTCGGCGTTTGTCAAGAGGTTTTTGAAAATTTTTTTGTAAAAATTAGGTTAGTTAGGACTTACTTTGGTGGTTGAGGTTTTGGAAGGGTTGGTGTGGGGCAGTGGTTGCGAACGATCCCTCAGTCTTGCGACAGATAGGGTTGAGCGGATATTAACGTTGATTAAATCGCAGAATGTTGCAATTTATAATAAGAAAAAGTCTTGTCGCAATCCAGCTCCCTTTGGCAAGGGAGCCAAGAATGTTGGCGATTTGCTACATTTTGCGAAACCGGCAAAGTGTTTATAAGCCAAGTTTGGTGTTTGCAGTTTATATGCGGTTGTGATGAATTGTAGGAATATTCGTAGGGTGAGTGTCTGTGTGTGCCCAAAGTTTCGCATCCGTGCGAAACTTTGGGCACACACTTAAGGCATCCTTGCCTTGCTTGCACCTCCCGAAACACCATTGCAATTATCAAAAATCAAGTTATTATATAAAAATGAAAATTTGATGCAATCCGCTATTGATGATTGATAGATTAAAAACGCTGAGAAAATCAATAACTACGGTGCAACGGGAGGGGCAAGCCCCTCGCCCTACGAAAAGTGGGTGGGATAGTGCGGATACAGAATCATATCGGAGAATACAGATGTTAGCATTACGAAAAGTGAGAGGGATAGTGCGGTTTTGGAAGTTTAGGGCGGCTTGGGAGGAGAATTACCGTTTTCAGCCGAATAAATGCCTTTTGTGCCTTTTTATTGCAATTGCTGTGAAAAACGATTATAATTAATATGTGAGAATATGGTTATAATTACGGCTAGCTAAGAGAAAAGGAGTGCTTATGAGAAAAACAAGCGAAAAGATATTACGGACACTGCTTGCGGTATCGGTACTTGCAACGGCTGTGCTTTCAAGCGGTTGTCTTGACGATGAGGAGGAGATTTCCGACAGCACGGCAAGCGACAACAGGCAGACGAGTGACGGCGGCAATTCGGAAAGCAGCGAAGGCAGTGATAATAAATATGAGGGGAATGTTACGGGCAGTCGTGCGTCAAAGCTGACGTTCAGCGGTTCGGACGGGATAAGCATTACGAGAAAACAGCATGAAGCCGAAAAGCCTATGGGCGAGGACGGCACACAGACGGTATTCGTTTATATGTGCGGAAGCGACCTTGAAAGCGAGAACGGGCTTGCAAGCGGCGACATTGAGGAAATGATCGCAGGGTCAAAAAGCGAGAACGTGAAGTTCGTCATTCAGACGGGCGGTGCGGGAGCGTGGGCTGATACATACGGCATCTCTGCCGAAAAGACACAGCGTTATGTTGTAACGGGCGGAGAAATAAGCCTTGTCGAAGAAAAAGAATCTGTCAATATGGGCAAGGAGGACGTGCTTGTCGATTTTCTCAGCTGGGGTATAGAAAACTATGCGGCGGCTAAAATGGGGCTTATCTTCTGGAACCACGGCGGAGGAAGTATAAGCGGCGTGTGCTTCGACGAGCTTAACGAGAACGATTCGCTGTCGCTTGAGGAGATAGACACTGCGCTTACATCTGTATATGACAAGATGACGGATAAGTTTGCGTTCATCGGCTTTGACGCTTGCCTTATGGCAACGGTCGAAACGGCGAATATGCTTGTTCCGCACGCTGACTATATGTTTGCGTCTGAGGAAACGGAGCCGGGATACGGCTGGGATTATACCGAGATAGCAGGCTTTATGGAAAGTAATCCGACAGCGGATACAGCCGAGCTCGGAAAGACGGTCGCTGACAGCTTTATGGCATCGTGCGAGGCTATCGGCGCAGGCGGCGAGGCTACGCTTTCGATAACGGATCTCAGCCGAATAGACGAGCTTGTAAAGGCGGTGAATGACGCCGCTGAGGAAATGAACGATATTTCTTCTGACCCTGCACTGCTTGCGAATGCGGTAAGAAGCATCTATACCGTAAGAGCATACGGCAGTAACAACGATACAGAGGGATATACCAATATGGTGGATCTCGGCTCTATGATAGCGGCTACGGTATCGGGCGACAAGGCGGACAAGGTCATGTCGGCGCTTGAAAAGGCGGTAGTGTATAACATCTACGGCGAGGACAAGGACGGCTCAACGGGACTTTCGACCTACTATCCGTTCGGCGTTTCAGGCTCTACCGAGCTTGCCACATTCGGCAAGGTGTGCGTAAGTCCGTACTATATGACGTTTGTTGACAGAATCGCATACGGCGCACAAAACGGCAGTACGGACGGGTACAGCGGTGAAAAAACATGGCTTGCGGACGGTGCGGTGTACTGGAGCGACGGGGATTATTCCGACTATGAGAGCAACTGGGAGCATTACAACAACAAGACCGACAACATGGGCTTCTGCGGTGATAAGAGCAGTGTGCAGATAGATGTCGGACCTGTGCTTGACGATGAGGGAACGTTCTACTTCAATGTTACGGACGATACTATAAACAACCTTGCGAGCGTAAACTGCTCGGTTTACCGTGTTGACGAGGAAACGGGGGAGCTTATCGAATTCGGCGTTGACCAGAGTACAAAGGTCGATTTCTCATCAGGACTGGTCGAGGATAATTTCAGCGGGCAGTGGTATATGATTGAGAATAATCTTATCCCTATGTTCATAGTGGAGAAGAACGGAAACAGCTCGGTTTACACATCACCTATAAAGCTCAACGGCAAGGAAACAAATCTGCGTATAGCTATGACGCAGGACGGCAATGCGTATGACATAACGGCGCTAGGAACATGGGACGGCGTAAACGAAAACGGCGAGTCGGCAAGAAGCGTTGTTCCGCTTAAAGAGGGCGATGTCATAGTGCCGATATTCAATACTTACGACAGCGAGGGTAACTTTGCAGGCAAGGCGGAGGGCGATGAATGCACCTACAGCGGCGACAATATGATAGAGTTTGTCAATCTGCCTGCAGGCGACTACAGATACAGCTTTGTTATAAACGATATTTACGGAAACGTGTGCTATACCGGCTTCACGGTGTTTACGACAGACGATGACGGGAATGTGTTCTTTACGCCGGAGGAATAAGCAGGACGGCAAGCCGTATCAAGTTTCGGCTTTCTCGTTTGTGATAAAATGAATACAGTCGAAAAGATGGAAGAAGGCTGTAAGGGGGAAAACAGATGAGTGGGATAAACGAATGGTATATGAATATTCAGAATATTGTTGACGACATTGACAGATGCATCAAAAGCGGTGAGGACGAAAAGCTGACGCTCGGCAGGATGTCGCAGACGCTTGGCTACTCGGAATACTATGTTTCAAGGAAATTCAGCGAAATATCGGGAATGAAGCTCAGGGATTATATGAGATACCGCAGGCTTGCTTTTGCGCTGAGGGAACTGAGAGATACCGACAAGGGCATACTTGACATAGCGCTTGACTACGGCTTTACATCTCACGAGGCGTTCACAAGGGCATTCAAAGCGGCATACGGAATTACTCCGAGCGCTTACCGTTCACACCCTGTGCCTGTAATTCTCCGCACGGCTATAAGACCTTTCGACTGCTATCTTTTAGGCATAGGAGGAACAGGTATGGCACAGACAAACAGTGATATTAAGGTGTATTTCGTAACGATACCGGCTCATAAATTCCTGCATATCAGAAACTACGAGAGTATAGGGTATTTCGACTTCTGGGAAAAGCAGAGTCACATTCCCGGACAGGATTGTGCAACTATATGCGGACTGCTTGACAGTATCAAGGGCAAGCTCGACGATATGGGCGGTAATGAGGCGAACAGCGGAAGCGGTCAGGTCATGGCGTACATAAACGAGCCTGAGGGAAGAATATGCAGCTGGGGCATTCCGCTGGCTGAGGCTTACGGTGTAAGGCTTCCTGCCGACTACAGCGGAGAGATACCAAGGCAGATGCAGATTATGGACGTGCCTGAGGGCGAGTATATCGTATTTGAACACGGACCGTTCGACTTTCAGACCGAAAACAGTGCGGTTGAAACAAAGATAGAACAGGCTATGAAGGACTTTGACTATGAAAAGTCGGGCTATGAGCTTGACAAAACGCAGGGCAGGGTGTTTTACTTCTATCACGACTGCAGGAGATACTGGAAATATATAAGGCCTGTGAGGAAAACCGGATAAATGGAAAACCGCCTTTTAATCGGGGTGGTTCTCAGACTGTAGAAAAACCTATATAATTTTGAAAATGGGGTTGAGGGGCGTAGCCCCCAACAGGGACTAGGGGCGGTAGCCCCAGCGAAATAGCCCCTTTCCGGGGGAAAGGGGTTTTCGGCAAGGATGCCGAAATAAGGACACACCAAGCTTTGCACGAGGCAAAGCCATCAGAGTGTCCTAAAGGGGATAGGGATAATAAATCAGAAGTTTATTTCAAAAACAGACTTTTTCTACAAGCTGAGAACCGTCTTTTAAACAAGGCGGTTCTTCGGATTATGCAGGGCGATGCACTTGACACCGACTTGATTTTATGTTATATTATAGATACAAAAAGAGGGAAACGACAGACGGTCGCTCCCAAT
>OCHN01001410.1_pt1 | contig 19490 bp, 15 predicted proteins | sample 1538911 | NCBI WGS metagenome assembly OCHN01 (sample SAMN04571736, study PRJEB22368) | human gut metagenome | biome: human gut; material: stool | host: Homo sapiens | place: Luxembourg | collected 2013-01-11 | reverse complement strand
GAGACGGGCTCGGGTCAGCAGCAGGAACCCATCGAAGAGATCACGAGGCTTGCCCCGTGACTCAGTAGGGAATCCTCGTCCTTCAGGGCGAGGAGGAAGTCAAGAATGCAAAACAAGTGAAAAGTTCTTGCCTTACCGCGCCTTGTTTCTCGTGGGTCGGAAGGCTCGCATGAGGTACAGATCTCATTTTTTTCGAACACCTTTATACCCTCTTTGTCAAAGAGTCCGAGCCCGGCAATTCGAGCGCCTTCAAGGCTATGTATTCCTTTAGGAAGTCCGTCGAGAACAGGCCCGCACCTGAGAGTGCGATGCGTTGTATCTTAGAATGCAAACCCCTGCCATCGGACAAGACAGCAGGGGCAAAGTTCCGTTCGCCGTGTGACGGATTCGAGCCGCTTATGAGGCGAAATCGGTCACTGAGAACGCATTACCACACATAACGCAGACCGACGTTATAGCGGTAGTTTTCTGTGTAGTCACTACCATCGGCGCGTTCAAGCGAGCCGTACACGCTTAACTTGTCCGTCATGTCAAACTGCGTACCGATACCGTAACTGAACCAAGTGCCTCCGACATTGACATCCTGCTTTTTAACGACATTTCCGAGGCTTGCCGTGGAATCGGCATCCCCGAGGAAGTCATGTTTGACAGAAGCCGTCAAATAGACAGAACCCTTGTTTTGAGCAAACGTGGCACCGACGCGAGCTCCGAGGCGACCGACGAGCGACTGAAAGTCGTCCTGGCGGATACGAACGCCGTTACCGGCCGTGAAATCATCTCCTAAAGCCGTCGCATAGGACAGCTCAGCCTGCGGTTCGACATAAAACATCGGGTTGATGTTGTAGCGATATCCGACCTCAGCAGAAAGGCCGAGCAACGTGTTGTCATAGCTCGCTTTCATAACGTTCGTTCCGTTAGCCGCCGTAATATCCGAGGACATACGACCGGCGCGTCCGATGACATCAAAATATCCGCCGCACGGGAAAGAACCGGTCACATAAGCAGCAACGGAGTAACTATCCACATCCGCAGAACCGTTGGATAAGGTCCCGTCCCCCTTGGTATAGCTCAAAGCTAAACCGGCTACGTAGTTATCGGCGAAGCGCAAATCCGTACCGGCTTGTACCGCGTTGGACTTGTATTTGATCGAAACGCCGTCGGAGTATTTGGCTTGGTACCCATAGACACGAGCCCACGATCCGACAGCACCGGCGTTGTCACGAATATCACCGAGACGCTGCGTTAAGCGATTGTTTTCTCCGCGCCATGCGACCAATGTCATGGCATTAAAGTTCTCAAACGCATTTAAGGACTCGTTTTCCGTACGGGCAGTAATCGTCCCGTCGGAGTCAGCCACCCACGAATCCGAAATACTGCCTGAGCGTCCCGTCAATTGATAGGTCCCTCCTTCTCCTTGCTCATCAATCCCGATGTCGATGCTCTCGTTAAGCGCTTTAGCCGCGTCTTCCGGATTAGCAAACGTGTCATTCAAGACGCTGGAGGCCGCAACGGTAAGATCGCCCGTTAAATTGCGGATCGTCAAAACTTTGCCGTCTCCCGAAGATACATTATTCAGAACAATCGTACCGCCCGAAGAATGAAGCCACTCCCCGCCAAACGTTGCCGTTCCTCCGGGACCTAATTCAAGCTCAGCAGATTGAAGGTCTACTACCGGGCTATCATTTGGCGAAATACCTGCCGAAATATTTCCACGAACGATTGTCCTTGAGCCATTACCGAAGGTCAAATGAGCCCGGCTTGTAAGATTAACATTGCCCGTTAGCGAAACAAGCCCGCCTTCTTTCTCAGGAACAATAGTTTCGCCATTCTTTTTTAATAAAGCGCCGAGATAAGCCTGCCCATTACCCTTAACAGTAATGTCTCCGGTTATTTCAAGTCCTTGCTCGGAGAAAATGCCCACATGCCCTCTTTCAAAGCCCTGAACATTGCCGGTCATTGTGCCGCGGTCGGCATTAACATTAACAATCGTTGTACGTCCGTGATCGGAATGACTCGCCGAGTCCCCTTTCGATCCGAAATTAATGTCTCCCTTTAAAGATAACTCTTTGGCGCGAACATTTAGGTAAAACGTGTTGGTATCGGTTGTAATCAATCCATAGGTACCGCAAATATTCCCGTCGATGTTCAATTTGTTCACATCCACGTTTAGCGTCCCGTAGGATCCGGATCCAAATACGCCACCGGAAATATTCGTCGACCCGTCAAAAGTCGCTTCATCGGCATAAAAATTAATCGTGCCCCCTTCATTGACCTGAAGGATGGCAACCCCGTAGTCGTCTTTTCCCCAGCCGGTTTTGGCTGTGAATTTTCCGATGCGGCGATCTGCAGTTCCGATGTTGGCAACAGAGCCCTCTCCTCCGTTACGAACATGAACAAACTCATCTCCCGTGTAGGAAGTAATCTCGTTCGCATGAATTGTGAGCTTGTTCCCTGCTCCGGTTCCTGCTCCGGTTAAGCGAATTCCGCGATCTGCACCATAAATAGAGTTTCCTGCATTATTTTGTGTGCCGACGTTTAACGTATCGACGTCAATTGTCAGAGAGGAGGAGTTCGTTAATACAAGGGCGTTATAGCTGGCCCCGGTAGTTTGATTCGGGTCATGCATCGCCTGGTTAGCCGAACGGAACGTCAGGGACTTTGCTGTAATCGCATTTTCCGTCCCGTTACTAAGTAAAAGTGCATAATGCTTATACTCACTAGCATTAGGACCCGTGTTCACCGCAGCCGGGGCTTTATATACAACATCTTGCCCGGCATGATTCATATTTAAGGTTGTGCTCGAATGTCCCTCGTTCCCAAACTCAAGGGGATTCGCTTGCACGCCGAAGGAAAAAACCGAAAGAAGGCTTACGGCCAAAGCGGTCTTTTGAAAAGAAGTCTCTTTCATGACAACTCCAGAAATGAGGAAAGAACGTGCGGATGCTACCCCCCCCCCGCGCATTTTTGTCAATAGTTTCAATAGGTTATATTGGAGCTCTGTGTGATGTTTTTGAAATCACTTCAAAGGATTTCAGTAAAAATGCGCGCCGACGATTCCGAGAAAATGCCTCATAATTTCTCAATCTCCCCGATAAATCAGGTCATTAACAATTATTTCGGCGGGATTTGATTTGCCGCAATCGCCTCACAACAAGAGCGACGGATTTTCACAATGGTGCGAAAAATACCCTTGTTTTTTCATGAAAAGCAAAACTCCCGACGACATGCCTTAAGGCTCTGTCGACCGGGAGCTAAACGACCGCTCTTTTTTTAAAGGGACCGCCTAATCGAGCTGATTGGCAACGGCCAGATAGTCGCGCAAGCGCTCCTGAAAATCAGGACTTCTTAACTTACGAATGGCGGCCGATTCGATCTGGCGCACGCGTTCACGTGTCAGACCCATCGCCTGCCCGACTTCTTCGAGCGTGTGATCGTGGTTCGTGCCGATGCCGTAGCGTAGACGCAAGACCTGCGCTTCGCGGGGCATGAGTTCCCCGAGGCTCTTTTGAATTTCTTCTTCAAGAGCGGTTCTAAGGTACCGCTTCTGAGGATCGTCCTCATCGTCGCCCTTAACAAAATCCAAACGCGTTGCATCCTCGTCGTCTCCAATCGGGGCATCGATCGATTCGACGCCGCGCATCGCTTGCGTTAAGAGTTGGACCTTCGCAAGCGGCACACCCGAAAGCTTGGAAAGCTCTTCGTCCGTGGGGTTCTTGCCTGTTTCCTGCAAGAACTTTTGGCGTACACGGCGAATCTTGTTATAAGACTCGGTCATGTGGACGGGAATGCGAATCGTATTGCCGTAGTCGGCCACGGCACGCGTGACGGACTGTCTTACCCACCACGTAGCGTACGTGGAGAACTTGTAGCCGCGACGATACTCGAACTTATCGACGGCTTTCATTAGACCCAGATTGCCTTCCTGAATCAGATCCGTCATCGCAAGACCGCGATTGACGTACCCCTTGGCAATGGAAATCACAAGACGCAAGTTCGCCTCAATCATCTTGGCCTTGGCATTGGCCAGATTCGTTTGAGCGAGTTTCACTTGTCGCGCAAGATCTCTTTGGTCATTTAAAGACAGCGAAGCCGTCTCTTCACTTTCGATAATTTTTTCCTGTAGGTGTGTTAAAAGCGCGGCATTGTGTCCAATCATCTCACCCCAGCGTGTGCCGGTTCGGGAAAGTTCCTCAATCCATTTAGTGTCCGTTGCCCGGGCCTTCATCCCTTCGATAAAGTCATCAACGGGCATCCCGCAACGCTCGACCATCACATCGCGCATCTTGTGCGTTAAGGCATTTAAGGCCTCGACGTGCGCGGCGATGTGGTCGGCAAATTGCGTCACGGCCTTGACGGCAAAGCGCACGGGAAGAAGCGTTTGGGTGATTTTGGCGCGCGCTTCGTTGTATTCCTTGAGTTTATCGGGTTTTCCGAAGGTCTCGCGGATGATTTTGAGTTCAACGGCGCACTCGTCAATGAGTTTTAAGGCGCGCTCTTTCATCTCTTCGAGCTGCTCGGTTGTCATGGCCGCCGCGCCGATGTCGGTTGCAACTTCGTTTTTCTCAATGACTTCGGCATCATCGACCTGAGCTAACGCCTCAAGGTCCGTAAAGCCGTCGATTACTTGATCGATCGGAATCTCGCCGCTTTTAAGACCGTCAGCCATGCGCACGAGTTCTTCGACAGCCATCGGGTGCTGAATGATGGCTGAAAGGAGCTTGGCGGTAAATTGCTCAATGGATTTAGCGACGGCAATTTCACCGGCACGTGTCAAGAGCTTATGAGCCCCGACCCCACGAAGGTAGGCGCGAAGCGGGTCCTTAGAAAGCCCGGCACTTTCCTCGGGCGTTAAAAGAGCCGCCGCATCTTCTTCACTGATGTCTTCGTCATCGGGAATAGGCTCGGGAATGATGATGTCGTCTTGCGTGGGCGCCGTCTCGAAAACCTGAACGCTCATGCGATTGAGTTGCTCGGTAATTTCCGTGAGAGCCTCTTCGGTGCGAACGGCGTTTTCAGGGAGGTAGTCGTTAATTTCCGCAATCGTTACCCAGCCGCGTTGGCGTCCGAGTTTGACAAGAGCACTGTAGCCGCCCGATTTGGGCGCAGCACCTGCCTCGCCTTCGACGCCTTCAATCTCATCGGCTAATTTTTCCAAATCTTCCTGATCGTCAACGACAATTTCCTCATCGGGGTCGACCGCTTCGCCTTTTTCCGCCGCCTGTGCATTTTCGGAAACGGAAAAGCCGCCTTCATGGTCAATATCGATTCGCTTGTTCTTTTTGAGCCAATGGCGCATGTCGTCTAACGACGGTTTCTTTTTTTCTGTCATAAAACGTTGTCTCTAATCGGGAAGGAATAATCCTGACTTGCCTTAAGTTCAAAAGCCTTCATCTTGCGTCTTAAAGCAACCCCATAAGACTTCGCAAATACACGGCGAAGCCCTTAAAACATCCGGAAACGCTAAAGCGCGCGGGGCGATTGCATTCCGCGCTCAAACGGTCGAAGGCGTCGACAGAAAAGTGCCTGAAAGGCCGGGAACGAACGTCTGTTGCTTGTCCCGCAAGAAGGTCGCACGCATTGCCTGGCGAAATTTCCGCTTCCGACTGACCTGTCTCCTGAGCGTTGCCTACTCCGGCGTAGGCGTGAAATTTCGCTTGTCGGGGCGATTTTATTGCCCGAAACGAAATCTTTCAAGAATGGCGGTCTACAATTGGCGTTGTCATCTTTTGCGGAGCGCAACACCCTATAATCGTTCGCAATTGAATAAAGCGCATTACCATGACCGATCTCATTGAACGCACTTGTGCTCTTGCACGCGCCTCGCACGAATATCTAAAACAAGCCCTTGCAGATGCCGGATACCCTCAAATCGAGCCCTGCCACGGCGATGTTTTTCACGTGCTTTTTGAGCATGAGTCCGTGGGAATTGCGCAACTGTCCGAAAAAACGCATCGAAGCAAGTCAACCGTATCGGTTATGGTTACGCGCCTTACCAAACTCGGACTTGTTTGCAAACACGAAAACAAAGCCGACGGTCGAGCTCTATGTGTTTGTCTGACAAAAAGGGGGCGCGAACTAAAGCCGATTTTTGAGAAGATTTCATTCTCGCTCAATGAAAGTTTTACTCGAGGCTTTTCAAAAGAGGACCTCAGAGGACTTCAAATCGCTCTCGAACGTGCGACTCGAAATCTTAAATCCGACCTAAAGTAACGCGATTTACAAACTTTTACCGTTTTACTCACTCATTTCGTTCGTATACGAACTAAAATTTTGCTTGTTTCAAGATACGGATCTTGCTCTGTTTTCAACATCATGCATAAAGGTCAGACAAATGACAGACTTTAAAATCACGCATATCGACAGAAACGCCGCACGCACGGAGCTCCATGACAAGCTCGGGCTTACCGGATGTGAAGCATCGTTCAATACCCTTAGCCCCGGAACCGGCGCTCCGTTCGTTCACTGCCACACAAACAATGAAGAACTTTACGGAATTATTTCCGGCAAAGGAGCGCTTTACATCGACGGCTCCGTACGGGAAATCACGGCCGGCGACTGGTTTGCAATCGGACCTGCCGTGCACCGCGCCCTTGTTGCGGCCAAGGATTCGTCTATGACGTTTATCTGCATTCAATCCGCTCAAAACAGTCTTAAGGGATACACGCAAACGGACGGCAAGCTTTGCCAAGATAAAGCACCGTGGATGGCCTGAACAATTGGAAACGAAGGCCGAGGAAAACCGTCAGGCAATATCGGCGGTCGAATCGGCCTCAATTTTTTTTAATTCCGCCGTCAATTCCCTTTCGCGTTCAGCCCATTTGCGATACGCCTCGGCATCAAAGGGTTCTGCGGATGCAAGCGACTGCACAAGTTCACAAACCCGCTCTTTTTCCAGGCGCACAAAAGCCGCGCGCGTTTCCAGGCGCGCTTTCGTGAGCGGCGTCATAAGAACGATTTCTTTTGCAAAAATCTCTTTGTAGGCGCGGTAATTATCACTGGCCTCAAGCATGGCTAAAAGAACCTGCGGCTCTTCGATGGGCGTTTCCCCGGCCAAAGCCGTGCGCCAGACCTCGAGAATCTGACGCGAGAGCGTATCGTCCTTTCCGATAAAGGAGTCCTCGACAGAGGTCGAAAACTCCGAGCAAAGCGACGGGAAACTTAAGAAATTCGCAAGAATCCGTGAAGCAAAATTGCCGGCTTCCGGCAAAGGCGCAATCGGCGCCTTGGTCTGAGAAAGTCCGCGACGCCAACGGGGCTTGGCGACCTCGGGTGTCGTAACAACGGGCCGAGGCTTGGCAATCCCGAAGGCCTCTTCAACCGCATCGGGGCTCATGCGCGCTTTCATCGCCAAGAAACTCACAAGTTGCGCACGCAAGAAGGGTGCCGAGCGCATGGAAGCGACAAGGGGTTTAGCTTGAGAGAGAAATTGGCCTCGCCCTTCGGGCGTCATAAGGTCTTTGCCTTCGGACACCGTTTTAACAAAAAACTCACTTAAGGAAAGGCTCTTACCTAAAGCCTCTTCGAAAGCAGTCGCTCCCTTTTCTTTAATAAGGCTATCGGGATCGTGCTCTACCGGTAGCACGATAAAGCGCACCTCTTGATTATCGGCAATCACAGAAAGAGAGGCCGTCATGCCGCGCGTTAAGGCGTGCTGACCGGCGCTATCGCCGTCAAAGCAAAAGTAGACGGTGTCGGTAACTTTGAGTAGGCGCCTGACGTGTTCGCTTGTAACCGATGTTCCGAGAGCCGCCACAGCCTCGGTAAATCCGGCTTGCGAAAGCGAAATCACATCCATGTAGCCTTCGACGATAATCGCGCGGTGCTTGGCGCGAATGGCATCGGCCGCTTCATATAGGCCGTAGATTTCCGTTCCTTTGTGGTAAATCGGGGTTTCCGGACCGTTTAGGTACTTGGGGTGCTCGTCACCGTTTAACGTTCTTGCTCCGAAACTAATCACCTGTCCGCGGCGATTGCGAATCGGAAACATCACGCGTCCGCGAAAACGGTCATACCGGTGCGTGGCATCTTTACGAATTACAAGACCGCACCCGGCCGTATCTTCCAATTCCGGGCTGTCATAAAGCGTCGGACCCAAAACGTCCTTTAACGCATTCCAGGCATCGGGAGAAAACCCCAGGCAAAAGCGCGCCGCCGTCTCAGGCGTAATGCCGCGATTTTTAAGATACTCTTTGGCGCGTGGGGCGGTTTCAAGCGATTTGCGGTAAAAGTCAGCTGCCGCCTGCATGTGGTCAAAAAGCGTCTTTGCGCGGGCGCTTTTTTCTCGCCCTGTCGCATCCTCGGGAACAGCCATCCCGAGGCGACCGGCCAGGGTTCGTACGGCTTCCGGGTACGTCAGTCCCTCGTAGGCCATCGTAAAGCCGATGGCGTTTCCGAACACGCCGCACCCGAAACACTTGTAGATCTGTTTACTCGGGGTGACGGTAAAAGACGGCGTTTTTTCCTTGTGAAACGGGCAGCAGGCAATGTAATTTTTCCCCGTCTTTTTTAAGGGGACGTGTTTGCCGATGACTTCGACAATGTCAAGTCGGCTCAATAGTTCCTGAATAAAACTCTGGGGAATCACAAGGGACCTGCTGACAGATTAACCGGCTAAAACGCTTTTAACGACGGAGCTCACAACACTCATGTCGGCCTTACCGGCAAGTTTTCCCTTGACGGCGCCCATGACTTTACCCATGGCGCTCATGCCCGAAACCCCCATCTCGGAGACAACACTCGTGACAACGGCACGCACTTCTTCTTCTGTCATCATCTGGGGCATGTAGGCCGAAAGCACATCGATTTCCGCGCTTTCTTTGGCCGCTAAGTCTTCGCGACCGGCGGCTTTATATTGGGTAACCGAGTCGCGGCGCTGCTTAATAAGTTTTCCGATTACGGCCGTAACCACATCATCGGTCGGTGCGATACGCTCATCGACTTCGCGCTGCTTGACAGCCGCGAGCAACAGGCGAATGCACGACAAACGCGCCGAGTCGTGCGCTTTCATAGCGACTTTCATGTCGCTTACGATTTTCTCTTTCAGAGTCATTTTTTACCTCAAAAGAAAGAAAACGGCCGACGCAGAAAACCCGCGCAGGCCGCTCATTGCGTTGAATGCGAACCGAGATTAATAAAGCTTCTTCGGTAACATCATGCTGCGAAGACGCTTGTAGTGACGCTTAATTGCGGCGGCCTTCTTGCGCTTACGCTCGGCAGTGGGCTTCTCATAGAACTCGCGGGCGCGAAGCTCGGTGAGCAAACCCGACTTTTCGATGGTGCGTTTAAAGCGGCGCATTGCGACTTCAAACGGTTCGTTTTCTTTAACGCGAATGGTGGGCATTGATAAACACCTAATCCTTTGTGGTTGGTTTACATGAAATCACTTCGGACAGTCCCACGACCGAAGCAATGAAAAATTTAGGGTTGGGATTTTGGCACAGTCAGCGGGAGAGTGCAATGGAAAAAGCACAATTTTTTCAGAGGCATCGTGCATTCCGATTAAAAACCCCTCCGTTGTCTCTTTGAATCGGCCCGAAAGAGTGACCCTCTTTCAGCCCGAATTGAGCAAAACCTGCGACTCGAACGACGCTTTAGAAGGAATATCTAAATCCCACGTGCGCACGCCACTCTTCATCGAGCGTTGCGCCCGACGTGCGCTCCACGCCGCCATAGACATAGGCGTTCTTGCCGATGTTGATGTTAGCTCCAAGGCCGTACTCGACCCACGTGTCTTCCCCGTTCACCTTGTAGGAATTCACTCCGCTTCGAATCGTGGCATCGCCTAAGAACTCGTGCACGGCCGAAGCGTGAACGTAGACATTACCCCAACCGTCCGGGCAATTCAGACCGGCAGCAAAACCGGCACGCCCGAGAAGGCTATCGACCGTATCAAACGAGTAGGAAGCTGCCCCTCCGAGCTTTAGCGTATCGGCATCGGTGTAGGTGTACGTGAGTTCCGCCTGCGGTTCGACAAAGAACATCGATGTGACGTCGTAGCGCCAACCGATTTCGCCCGAAAGGCTTAGGGCCGTATTATCAGCTGACCCTTTAAGGCGCCCGTCGACCGTGTAATCGGCCTTCGAAAGTGCAGCGCGTCCGATCACATCGACAAAGACACCGTTATCAAAGGTCTTCGTACCGTAAAGCGCGAGGCTATACGAATCCATATCCGCATCGCCGCGCTTCATATCGGCATCGGACTTGGTGTAGGCAAACGCAAGGCCGAAACGCGGGGCATTGTCCGAAGGCATCGTATCAATACCAACTTGTACTGTCGTAAAGTTGTTTTTAAGACTATTGGAACCCTTGAGTTTGCCGCCGTCATAGCGCACCCAAGCGCCGTGCGTGCCCGATGCTGAGCGGATGTCGCCCAAACGCTTTCTTACGTCATTCATGAGGATGCGGTTGATTGCCAGAGACGAAACCATCGAAACATCAAGCGTATTGGACATGACGGAATTGACGTGCGAGGACACGTTTTGAGCCTTGCCGTTTGCCCCCACAACGGCTGTGGTTTCTCCGGCAGAAAAGCCCTCGGGGAGAACAACCGCTGCACCTTCGATTACGGCCTGCCCTTCGAATTTCTCAAGAAGCGCATTGACATCGCCGCCGAGTGCGTCATTTACCTCGCTCGTCGCACTGAGTGTGAGATTCTCCCCGGCAATGGCGTTGTTTGTGACGTGAACTGTGGCATCGGCATTGCCGAGCGTCAGTTTCGTCTTTTTGCCATCGGCCCCCTCGAGTTTTCCGATGGCGGCATCCTTGTTAAAAACCGTCTCTCCGATGAGAACGAGAGTGCCACTTGCCGCCTTGACCTCTCCGTTAATCGTTGTTGTGCCTTCTAAGGTCAACTTTCTTTTATCGGCGTGGTCAACATCACCCGCATCAAACACCGACATACGATTCGCGGCATCAATCTCCTTTACATATCCGAGTAGGACGTTATCGTTTAGAGCAATTTGAGGAGCGCAAATATGAGCCGTAGCTCCGGGCGCCGCTTCACTGTTTACGATTGTTGCAATGCTGACAGCGGCCGAGTTTTCGGATTTTTCCTTAGTTCCGATTTGAATGCTTTTTTCAGAGGTAACTTCTACCGTGGTCAAATCTTCATTGACACTAACATTTGTTCGGGAAATCCCTAAGCCTCGATCTTTCCCCAAAAGAACCACGCCCTCCGTTCCGGTTAATTTAACCGTTGCATGCCCTTTCCCGTTGTACTGATTCTCTCCCCAACTTCCGACCGAACTTGCGACAACAGCACCCGATGTGTCACTGACAACTGTGAGAAGTCCTTGAGACTGAATGTCCACTGCAGAGGCGCCCTCATTATTCCCGAAATTACCGGCAAACACTGCAGGCGATCCGGTAGAGTGCAAATAGCCATTTCCGTTTGCTGAGATAGAGGCTTTCCCCTTTGTTTGCGTCATAACAACATTTCCCGGGGAAGTCATCGTCACTTCATCCGCTCCGACAATGGCAACGTTTCCGCCGAAAGCGTGGATTAGGGTATTGGTAAGTGCATCAATGACAAGATTCTTGACCTCATCAATTTTCAATGTTTTTCCACCACTAGCCAACAAAGTCGAATCAGACCCGTTTGCAGATTTCTGATAAATTGTAAGGCTCTTCCGCCCAGAGAGTGTGACATCGGCGTTTGTCGCACCAACAAGATTGACTATCTTCTTATTCGCTCCCATATCCGGATAGGGATTATTCAGTTCAAATTGATAGGTACCGGCATCTTGGATTTTGGAAAGCCAATCACTATAAGAGGGTTCCCCTTCGAGTTGCGCCCCATTGACTTTTACAACGAGTTTTGCATCCTCTGCCCAAGCGATTCCGGATGCCACCAAGCCGGCCAACCCGACGGCAATCACAGTTTTCGCCCCCTTCCCTTGCATCGAACGGGCCATTTCGCTTACAGCCGTCATCCCCGAACGGGCGCGGTTATAGACAACCTTAAATGTCTTATTCATGGAATTTCCCCCTCGCAAATCAAGACTAATCCATTGCGGACAGATGCACCGCAAAACTTCTCTTCTCGGAAGGTCATTCTTTAAAAAGCGGCGTTTCCCTCAAAAACTTATCTCAACTTTCAAGACCCTTTCCGAGAGAAGCCAAAGGGATTGTCCCTCCGTCCGGGGGGGGGGGCGCAAGCCTTGATATTAAATGCTTTTTTCGTGTTGCCGATGTGCAACTTAGGGGATTTCTTCAGTGGGGCGAAACCGCTAATTTTTGAAAAACTTGTGCTAGCGAAATCTCGTATTTTCCGCAATCTACCTTTCGGCACAGTTCCGAGATCTATGTCAGGCAGATTACAATCAAAGCTCTTACGGATTGTCAACGCATGCAACCTATTCTCTTACACGCCTGTTGCGCACCCTGCTCGGCTGCGGTTTTGGAGTGGCTTTTAAAAAACGCCATGACGCCGACTGTTTTCTTTTACAACCCGAACATCGCGCCCTTAGCCGAATACGAAAAACGCAAGGCCGAACTCGTGCGACATTGCCAAAGGCTCGGCGTCGCTTTTATCGACGGCGATTACGATCATGAAGATTGGCTTGAAGCGACAAAAGGGCTTGAAAACGAACCGGAGCGCGGACACCGGTGCGACGTGTGTTTTTACCTGCGTCTTAAAGAAGCCGCGCGGAAGTGCGTGGAACTAAACATCCCTGTCTTTACCACAACGCTGGCCTCAAGCCGTTGGAAGTCACTAGAGCAAGTCAATGCCTCGGGCCTAAAAGCCGCTCAAGAAGTAGGCGTACGCTATTGGGATAAGAATTGGCGCAAAGACGGGCTTCAGGAGCGGCGCGGCATTCTTCTTAAAACCTACGGCTTTTACAACCAAACCTGGTGCGGCTGTGAATACTCAAAGCGCGATGCCGACATGCACCGCGCCTTGCGACAGATACGCGACAGCACCTCGGACTAACGCATCGCCTCGGGCATCACGAGGCTTCGCACGTCCACCCGAATCTTCGTGCGCATAAGGCCGTTTTCAATCAAAAAACGCTTGTCTTCTTCCATTCCGGCAATATCGTCCTCGGTAAGAACATCGTAAAACGAGGACCAGTCAAAGAGTTTTTTCGCCACAATCGGGCTTACACCCTGGGCCTTAGCGCCCATTTCCAAGGCTTTCTCTTTGTTCTCGTTAATCCACGCATGCGCCTTGCGGTGAACGGCAACGACGCGCTTAACCACATCGGGGTGTTCTTGGGCATATGCACGGCGGGCAACCATCACAAGATTGGGTTTAACAAGACCTTCGGCTGTCGTGATGGTTTTCATGCCGGCGTCATTGGCTTTCACGACAAGCCCCGCGGCTAAAAGCGCCGCATCGACCGAGTTGCCGACAAGTGCTGCGTACGCTTTCGGAGGATCCATGCTCACAAACTCAATGTCTTTCATCGTCATCCCTTCTTTTTTAAGAGCAGCGACGAGCATCTGGTGTAAGACGGTGCCGCGGGGACCGGCGACGGTTTTGCCTTTCAGGTCTTTGACCGAGTAGTTTTGCCCTTTTTTCCCGACGAGTGCAAAGACGCGACTCGGGTGCGCGGCCCCCGTGGTAACGACTAGGTCATTACCGACGCCGGCGGCAAGTAAAAGCGAGGCCGTATTCATGACAGCGGAAACATCCAGAGCTCCGGCAGCCAACGCCTGCGCCTGTTTGGCCCCGGAATTGATCTCGTGCCAGATGACTTTCACATCGGACCCGGCAAACTCCTTTTCGAGCATGCGGTTCTCTTTCATCACGATGTTTTGTAGATTAAACGGGGACTTGACGTAACAGATATTTAGGTCCGTAGCCAGTGCCGTCAAAGACGTCATCGACAAAACGGCCGAAAAAAGCATCGCACCGCAAAAGAGGTTTTGTTTCATACGTACTCCTTAAAAAGCGAGTCAATTTTTTAAGAAAAACTTTCACCGAGAATGCGCGAGAAAATCGCCGAGCGCAGCGCCACGATTTCCTCGGATGTCTCATGGCGAGGGCGCGGACTTGTTAGTGTCCAAGTTTGACAAATCGTTCCGCCTTCCAATAAAACGATACGGTCGGCAAGCATGAGGGCCTCGGAGACATCGTGCGTCACAAGAAGGACCCCGGAGTGCGTGACCGAAAGAATGCGTGTAAGTTCACGCTGCATCAGGCGCCGCGTTAAGGCATCTAACGCCCCGAACGGTTCATCAAGAAGAAGGAGGTCGGGTTTTGGCGCCAAGGCACGCGCCAAGGCCACGCGCTGAGCCATCCCGCCCGAAAGATCCGTCGGGTGCGCGTTTTGCGACTCGAGCATGCGCGTAAGCGCCAGGACTTCGGAGACAGCCTTATCGACCTTTCGGGTATTTTCTTCGTGTAGGAGCGCGAGCGCCACATTCTCACGCACGCTCTTCCAAGGTAAAAGGCGCGGTTCCTGAAAGACAATTCCGAAGGAGGTCTCCGGGGCAAATGCAATGGTCCCGGCATCGGGCACTTCAAGGCCGGCTAAAAGTCTTAAAAGCGTTGTCTTCCCGCAACCGCTTTGCCCGAGAACGGCAAGGACCTCTCCGGCATTAAGCGTTAAGTTCAAATCTCGAACGGGGGTAACACGCCCCTCTCCTATCCCGAAGGATTTGGTGAGTCCCTTAACAACGATAAGCGGAATTACTTGAGCCATGTCATTGCCTTTGCCTGAAGTTCACCGCCCCAAGGCGAAATCTTTGACGCAAGTGCCACAAACGCCGTGTCGGCCAAAATGCCGAGAATTGCAATCGAAAAGATGCCGACGAGCATAACGTCCGTGCGCCCGAGTTCGGCAGCGTCTTGTATAAGCCACCCGAGGCCCGAGGCCGCGGCAATAAGTTCTGCTCCGATCAGGGCCCGCCAGGCAAATCCGAACCCGAGGCGCATACACGTCATCACCGACGGAAGCGTCTGGGGCAAGATGATGTGTCGGAACGTTTCTTCGGGTGTGAGTTTTAAAATCCTGGCAAGTTCCAAGAACTTGGGATCGACGTGCCGGAAAGCAGAAAAGCTCGTAAGGTACACGGAAAAGAAACTGGCAAGCATGACGATGGCTAACTTCGGAGCCTCCCCGATTCCGAGCCACAAAATCAAAAGCGGCACGAGCGACAAGGGCGGCACGATGCGGATAAATTCCAGGGGGTAGTGAAGCGCCTCTTCAAGTAGCGCATGGCGCGCGCACATCCAGGACATAAAAAGCGCCAAAGACGCACTGACGGTGTACCCGGCAATGACGCGTAAGAAACTTGCCGCAGCGTGCGTAAAAAGCGAGCCGTCGCAAAGCATGCCGTAGGCGGCAAGTAGCACGTCAGAAGGCGACGGCAACAACAAGGGATTTACAAGCCCCAAGGCGCTTGAAAGAGCCCAAGCCACAAGGACGGCCGCCGGGAGCGCCGCCGAAAGGAAGAACTTTTTACCCATCATCTTCCGAATCATCAATCCGTATACCCAATATCAGAAGGCGTATCTTAAGGGAGAATTCCCGTATTCGGCACTCGGAAAAGGCCCGAACCGTCCCGCTGACTTCGCTACAATAGGGCGATTCGATTATTCATTCAGAGTTCAACATGCACATTACAGTATTTCTCGGCGCGAAACTCGGCAAAAACTCCGTCTATCAGGAGTGCATCACCGAGCTTGCCGATTGGATCGGACGTTCCGGCCACACGCTCGTGTACGGCGGATCGAAAGAAGGTCTCATGGGAATTCTTGCCGACACGGCTTTGAAAGCCGGGGGCGAAGTAATCGGCATCGAACCGCAGTTTTTTATTGAAAGCGCCGTGCAGCACGAAGGGTTGACGCAACTGATTGTCACAAAAGACATGGCCGAACGCAAAAAGGAACTCATTGCTCGCGGCGATGCGTTCATTGTGTTTCCCGGGGGCTTCGGCACGATGGAAGAATTTGCCGATGTCCTCTCGGCAATTGCCTTAAAGCACCTTAGTGCTCCGTGTATCTTTTATAACCTAAACGGCTACTACGATTTGATTCATCAGTATTTGGACCACATGATTGACGTGGGCTTTGCCGTTGAGGATCAAAGAAAAGGCGTGTACTTTGTCGATAACCTGGCGGACATTGAAGCGATTCTCGCCAAGGTTTAGTTTTTTAAGTCAGTCCCTTTCCGCCACTTTTGTTCTTTTTAAACGAACCCTGGCTCGCACGAAAGCCGCAAAGAGCTCGCCGGAAATGCAACCGGCGTGTGTCTTTCGGCTTTTTTGTTTGGTTTCAACTCATTGCCCCCCGAAAGTCCGAATTTGCGAAAGAGGCCGCACATCACGCCGAAAAAAAATCCTCAGAAAACGACGATCTAAATGGACAAAGGCTCTTAAAAACTGCGCAATCGTGGAAAAAGGACTAAAAAATATGTGCGCATTCGTGGAAAATCGTAGGTAAAATAGTGGCGCAAACGTGAAAAATCAACCAAAAAAGGCGCGCGCAATTGTGAGTGTCGCTTTTTTCCGGGTATACGATAAGGACCGCGATGTTCGAACGAAAGATTTTCCGAGCCATGCTTCGTTGGAAGGAGCACTACGCTCCGAACTATGCCCTCTTTTTAAAGGGAGCACGACGTGTCGGTAAAACCACGCTCGCCGAAAAATTAGGACGCGAAGCCTACGCTTCGTACATCCTCGTGCGTTTCGATAACGCCGACGCCTCGATTAAGGATCTTTTTATCAATGGGCTAAGCGACTTAGATACGTTCTTCGTGCAGTTGCAACTGCAATACCGCACACGACTTTTTGAGCGAAAGTCCCTGATTATTCTTGACGAGATTCAGCTTTTCCCGCAGGCGCGCCAAGCCCTCAAAACACTTTTGGAAGACGGGCGATACGATTATCTGGAAACCGGGTCACTTGCGGGTATTACGAAAAAAAGCCCGGAGATTCTGATTCCGTCCGAGGAATACGCTCTTGACGTGCTCCCGCTCGATTTCGAGGAGTTTTTGTGGGCTCAGGGCGACACGATGACCTATCCGGTTCTCAAAGAGCATTTCACGACCCGCAAACCCATGGGCGGTCTACACCAGACGGTGATGAAAGCCTTTCGAGAATACATGCTCATCGGCGGAATGCCGCAGGTCGTTTCGGCCTTCGTGCCGAAGAAAGATTTTGCGGCAGCCGACTTTGTTAAACAGCAAATCCTCTCGCTCTACAAAAACGACATGGCCGAGCAAAACGAAGAGCGCTCCGAATATGTCACTGATTTTTTCAATCGCATTCCGGCCGAACTCTCGCAACATGATAAGTGCTACGTGCTTGCACACATTAACGACCAAGCTCGAATGCGTGAATATCGCGGTCCGATTCGCTGGCTTGACGAAGCGATGATTGTCAATATCGCTAGTAAAGTCGACGAGCCGAGTGCCGCCCTCAATTTGAGCATTTCCGACCCGCGTTTTAAATGCTATATGGCAGATACGGGGCTGTTGGTATCTCTGGCTTTTTCCGACCGTCCGTTTCTGGAAAACGACCTGTATCTATCGGTTTTAAATGACAGACTCGGCGTCAATGAAGGGATGCTCATTGAAAACGTTGTCGCACAGTCGCTGAAAGCCTCGGGGCACCGGCTCTTCTTTTACACACAGCGCAACCCATCCACTCGCAAGACACTCATGGATATAGATTTTCTGATTCGATCCGGGGAAAAAATTGTTCCCATCGAAGTGAAATCCGCCGACTCTTGCAACCTAAAGTCTCTGCTTCGCCTCAAGGAGATTTACGGCAAGCGCATCGGCGATGCGATTGTCCTACATCACGGGGAGATAAAAGACGAAAACGGTATCGTTTTTCTTCCCTACTATATGGCGCCTTTGCTTTAAGTAAGACCGTCGCCGGTTCTTACCTTGGTCCTAAAGCCCCTTGATTGCCGACCTCACGTGTGGCATCAGGGCAGCGTTAAAGGTCCAAACTGTTCGGCATCAAGAGGAAGTCCTCAAGCCCCATAATAAGAACGCCGTTTTCGTTATACAAACGCTTGATTCGATCTTTGACAACAATGATTTTTTTGAAGGAATCCCGAATGTGAATCAGCGGTTTTTGCTCCTGCTCCATCTTCTCGGAATCGGGGATAGCAAAGGCCGATTGGATGTAGTAGCGCTTATCTCCCCGGTTGCAGACAAAATCCACTTCCAAGCGTTTACGAACACTCTTTCCGTCTTTGGATTTTTCGGTGCGCTCGACCACCCCGACATCAACATGAAATCCTCGGACCAGGAGTTCATTGAAAATGATGTTTTCCATGACAGGGTTTTCTTCCTGCTGTCGAAAATTAAGCTCTGCATTGCGCAGGCCGACGTCCGTGAAATAGTACTTAAACGGTGAGGCTATGTAGCGTTTGCCTTTAATGTCGTAACGCTCGGCCTTGCTGATGAAGAAAGCATCGGTCAGATACTCGATATAAGTTCCGAGAGTTTTATCCGTTACGGCAATGCCCTTGCTTTTGAAGGTGTCGGCAAGTTTGACGGGATTCGTGAGTGACCCGACCGACGAAGCCAAAACCTTAAGAAGCGTCGGCATCACGGCACCCCGACGTAAGTTGTAGCGATTTTCAATATCCTTTAGGTACAACTCTTTGCAAAGGGTCGTGAGGTACTCGGCCTTAAGTTCATCGGTCTTACGACTTAGAATCATCGGCAGCCCGCCGTACGTAACATACTCTGCCCACGCCTGCTCACGGTCACCTAGAAAAGCCGACAGGTACTCGGAATACGTCAGCGGATACACGCGCACCTCGTCACCCCGACCGCGAAACTCGGTCAAAATATCCGAAGAAAGAAACTTCGAATTGCTACCGGTGACATAAATGTCTACATTGTCGCGGCGGTTAAGTCCGTTTAAAACGCTCTCAAAGCCCTGACACAATTGGACTTCGTCGAGAAACACGTACCAAATCGAATCGTCCGTCATCTTCTGCTTAAGATACGCACTCAGTTTTCTTTTGTCTCGAAAATCTTCAAACGCTTCATCGTCCAAGGCGGTGGTAATGATTCTCGATGGATCGACGCCCGACTCAACTAGGTATCGGGCATAAAGCTTAAAAAGCAAGAACGTTTTTCCGCATCGATGACAACCGGTGACGACCTTAATCGAACCGTTTTCTCGGCGTTCGATGAGGCGCTTCAAGTACATGTCTCGTTTGACTTCTTGCATGTTTCGCTCTCTATTACGAGAAATTGCATCTATTTGCATTTTTCCGTAATTCAATTAGAAGGCACAAGTCACATGCCCTACTCCAGCACTTGACCCGAACTCTTTTATCCTGTTCAAGTTCGAGCAATGTTGTCATAAAAAACGTTCTCGGCTTTTGCTTGGCGAATTTCCGTTTCATCCTTCCCAAGTGCCGCATTACATCGGAGAAACGAATCTTTCGACCGATGCCAAACAAATCTGATGGGGATTGGCACAACTCGCTTTACTTTTCAATTTCGCTCACGGCGTCTGTTACGCGACAGATTAGTATCCAGGAGAAACGACAAAAAGGTTCCAGCCCCTTC